>Ga0302319_10000886_pt1 | contig 67156 bp, 40 predicted proteins | sample Bog_T0_2_FD_203319 | JGI IMG/M metagenome (GOLD analysis project Ga0302319, IMG submission 203319) | Peat permafrost microbial communities from Stordalen Mire near Abisko, Sweden - Bog_T0_2 | ecosystem: Environmental > Terrestrial > Soil > Wetlands > Peat | place: Sweden: Abisko, Stordalen Mire...
GCTTGAGACATTTGGCAAGGTTGACACGCTCATCATCGACAAGACGGGAACCCTTACCGAAGGCAAACCGACGCTGAGTTCCGTTATTCCCCAGCCGGGCATCGACGAATCCGGCCTCCTGCAACTGATCGCCAGCCTTGAGCGTTCCAGCGAACATCCTTTGGCGGCAGCCATTGTGAAAGGCGCGGCAGCAAAGAATCTCTCTCTGGCCGATGTGGTTGGATTCAACTCCGTAACTGGAAAGGGCGTGAAGGGAGCCGTCTCAGGCAAGCAGGTCGCAGTCGGGAATGCAGAACTGTTCCGCGACCTCTCCGTCGATCCTGCCCCGCTGCTCGATCGGGCTGAAGCACTGCGCAAAGAGGGCCAGACGGTGATGCTGGTCGCCGTAGATGGAAAGGCGGCGGGCATCGTTGGCGTCGCCGATCCGATTAAAGAATCGACGCCCGATGCGATCCGCGAGTTGCGGGGGGCAGGTCTTAAGATCATCATGGTCACGGGAGACAACGCTACGACGGCCAAGGCAGTCGCCGATAAGCTCGGCATCGAGTTTTATGCCGATGTACTGCCCCAAAAGAAAGCAGAGGTAGTCAAAGAGTGCCAACAAAAGGGCTCCGTAGTCGCGATGGCCGGAGATGGAGTGAATGATGCACCCGCACTCGCTCAGGCTGACATAGGCATTGCAATGGGGACCGGCACCGACGTGGCGATGGAGGCTGGCGGCATCACGCTGTTGAAAGGCGATCTGCGCGGCATTCTCCGCGCCCGTCATCTCAGCAAGTCAACCATGCGCAATATACGCGAGAACCTGTTCTTCGCTTTCGTCTATAACGCCGTCGGGGTACCGCTCGCTGCGGGTGTGCTGTTTCCTGGCTTTGGACTGCTTCTGAACCCGATGTTTGCCGCGGCTGCCATGAGCTTCAGTTCTGTCTCCGTGATCGCCAACGCGCTGAGGCTGCGAACGACAAAACTATGAATCGCTGTCGGCAGGCTCTCTTCGTCCCACGCGTTCGAGCATCTTGCAATCCGCCGTCCTGAGCAATAACGACCGGACTTGTTCATCTCCCGAGTGAGATGGTTTCTGTTGGAACCGCTTGCGAGCAAGACAAAGTTTTCAAGGCGATTGACGAATGCGCTGCTGAAAGCTGCAAACCAAATTCTGAGGCGCAATCGGCGCAGATTCACAAACCCAAGGAGATCCCAATGAGCAGCACCACCGTTGTGAAAGATCCCGTTTGCGGCGTGGACCGATCCATCAATGCTGTCCTCTTTTGGACGGATTATGGGTTTCCCCGGTGCAATCCTGATATCGTGCGAGGGGGTTCCAGCAGGACTGGGGAAATGGCAGTCAATTTGGGCTGATCCGCAGCCACAAACTCGTCCTGTCAAGATCCTGGGGCAATGGCGTAATCGAGGGAGTGGTTCTCAACGGTGGGAAAACTCCTATCTTTCTGTGGGTAGATCGCAAGACCAAGGCGATCAGCTTCTCGCCGGTGGAGTTGTACCGGCCGATTGGGATACGCAATGGGGCACCGGATCACATTGAACCCCAGGATGGTGATCGGCACAGGTTTCTTCTTAAAATCTTCATGACGGTCAAGCCGTGCACACGGTCTTTATAATCGACGTGTTCGTGTTTCCAAGTGCTTTCCCGCGCCAGACACGCGAGAATGGACCCCGTCGATGGAGAAAGACAGCCAATCTGCATTTGATGTTGCCGCCTATCTGGCTAGTGCCGGGACAGGTCGGAGAATCGTACAGTTGAGGAGGGATGAGACGTTCTTTTCCCAGGGAGACCCGGCTGATAGCATTTTCTATCTGCACAGGGGGCGCGTGAAGATCACCGTCGTCTCCGCAGCCGGCAAGGAAGCCACGATTCGACTGGTCTCGGCGAACAGCTTTTTGGGCGAGAAGGCGATGGAGACCAAGCCAGGGCCGCGTGTGACGACGGCGACCGCCATTACCGCCTGTACCGCGCTCCGGGTAACGAGACAGGAGTTTCTCCGAGTCATGCACGAAGAACGTCAATTTTCCGATCTGTTCTCCTCTTTCCTGCTGGAAATCAGTCTGCGGACCCAGTCCGATCTAGTCGATCAGCTCTTCAATTCCGCAGAAAAGCGCTTGGCGCGCCTGCTCTTGCTCATGGCGGATTTAGTTCCGTCAGAGGGTGATGTGACATTGATACCGCCGATCTCACAGGAGGCCCTGGCGAGCATGATAGGTAGCACACGGCCCCGCATCAACCTCTTCATGAGCCGCTTTCGCAAGTTGGGATTTGTTGATTACGACGGTCGCATCAAGGTTCATAAGTCATTGCTGCAAGTATTTTTACGCGATTAAGTGGTGGATGTTTTATAGTGCGCTTCTCCACCAGCACGATGTCCAGGCCGTAACGAAAGACGCGATCATTTAGGTCGATCTTAGGGAACTCCGCCGGAATTTGACCCGATTTCTGAAACTTCATGCGGCGTACAAAGACGCCTATTGGGATAAGCAACAAGCCAGCGATGAACAGAGCCGGAAGAAGCAGGAAGAAGATGATGCCCAGGTAGGGATTCGCATTGGGCCGGCCAAGGAACTGCACCAGCCAGCAGCCGATCATGGTCACGCCGGAGGCGCTGGTAATGGCGCCTCCGACCAGACTTGTTGGGTTATTACCAAAGAACAAAGCCGGCCGTGCCTAGTCTTCAAGGAATCTCTGGAACAATGGTCCCTCCGTCCTTCGCACGGATAGACCAAAAACAGTGTCATTCTAAAGCGCTGACCCGATGTGTATGACCGCGTTGAATGTTTATGCAAGCGAAATCATTCCCATTCAATTGGCAACCAGGGTGTTGATAAACACGGCGGTGAGGACTCCATTCACCATCGTTGCATTCACGCGCACCTGGTCTCCCTTTCCAGGGTTAAAGTGCAAACCTTCTGCGGCTCCCGAAGAGGTTTCGGCGATTGTGTCTGACGTGATCTTGAATGACTTGATCAATCCCGATTGGCCTTTGACCAACAGCGAATGCTCTGGTTTATCCAGGTTTGCGACTGTTCCTGTGACCTTCGTGAACGGTCCTGGTCCGAGGCTCCGCAACGCAACTGCCGTGAGCGAATTGCCATAGCCATAGTAGTAGACGATCGCTCGCTCTCCACTCTTGTGGAACTCATCGGCAGCGGTTGCGTCCGTTCGGATATTCTTGTCAAAGTCGATGGGCGTCTTGGGGTCTTTCATTTCTTTAAAAAAGCTTGTCGAGCCATCGTCGGTTTTTAGCACAATCGTCTTTGCAATTGCATCGATCGAACTCACTGTTCCGACCATCGCATGAACTACTTCTTGCGCGGATGCGGCAAGTGGAACAAGCGAAATACACGCTGCGATAATGCAGGTTCTGAACATGCTTCTTGCCATTTGCTTTCTCCTTTGCATTTCAGTTTGCTGATTGGCGAAGATCGCTTCTATGAACTTCATTTGGTTGTCGTCCGAGTAACGTCCGCCCGCGGCAACCGAGCAATAGTTGCACAGTTGCCGCGAATCATGTCAGCAAGAACGACTAGCGATCAAGTGTGAAGCCCGCACGCCGATTCAACTGCCAGCATGCCTCAGTCGACTCGGTGCAGAAAGGCTTCTCCTTGCCGTAGCTGATCACGCGGATGCGGCTCGCAGCCACTCCGGCATTTAGTAGGGTCTTCCTGGCGGATTCGGCGCGGTTCTGACCGAGCGCGAGGTTGTACTCGTTGGATCCGCGCTCGTCGCAATAGCCGCCAATGAGGATCTTCACGTTTGGATGACTCATCAAGTATGCGGCATCGCGCACAAGTGTGGCTTGTGCATCGGCGCGAACGTCGTACTTGTCGTAGTCGAAGAAGATGTCTTGAACGTTGGCCTTGAACTCCTCCTCTGCGCTCATGGTGTTGGCGGGCGCTTCCGCAACCGGCGGTGGCGCATTCACAGTGACACGAACCGTAGCTTCTGCAGTTCCTCCCGCTCCCTTCGCTATCAATTGATAACTGGTCGAGACGGTTGGGGTCACGGTCTTCGTGCCCGAAGTGGGTACGTCGCCAATGCCATCAATGGTGGCGCTGGCCGCATTAGTAGTTGTCCAGTTCAGCACAACCTGATCTCCAGCCGTCATCACGGTGGGAGTGGCGATGATTTGCGCGGTGGGTGCAGGTATGACCGCTGCAGGCGCTGTTGCCGCGGGAGGAATAGGCGCCAGTTTCTTCTTGCAGCCTGAGACGGCAGCAATAGAGGCAAGAAGTACAACGGGTAGCAAAATCCGATTCAATCGACTCACGGAACTACTCCTTTTTGAATTCACAGGCGTATGTCAGACAGCCTGATCATTTTGTCGTTCATCCGAACTCCATTGTCGAATCGTTGAGCTGCGGTGAAACCGACATACTTTGGCGCGCTGGCAACGATAAAGTTGCCTTCACAAATCCATTCGCTGCAATCTTTCTCACAACTCATGCAAGAAGAATGAGTATTGCGAATATCATTGTGAATCGAGAGGTTCCGCGACAGATGTCCCGTTTGGGACAGTGAGTTTTTATGCTTGCAGCCTACTATTTCAGTTGAATTGCTCTTGTGTTCTTCGCTGTGAAATCGTTTGCGTGGCTTGTCGATCCTCCATGCGATACACAAGCGAGAATGGATAATGTCGATGACCACAGATATTCAAGTTGAAGTCGATGTTGGCGCATTTCTTGCGAAAGCCGGATTTGAGAGAACGAAAACCAACTTGACAGGGACGCAGGTCATCTTCTCTCAGGGGGATCCGGCTGACTGTGTCTACTATCTACAGGAGGGGCGGGTTAAGATCTCGGCAGTCTCCCCGACCGGCAAGAAGGTTACGATCCGGCTGGTATCCGCTGGAGAGTTTTTTGGGGAGAAGGCGATAGCGTCTGAGCCGGGTTTACGCGTAACAACGGCGACTGCCATGACCGCCTGCACCGCGCTCAGAATCGCAAGGCCGGAGTTTCTCCGCTTGATGCAGGAAGAACCATCCTTCTCCAATTCATTCTCGTCGTTCCTTTTGGCCTGCAATCTGCGGGTCCAAGCCGATTTAACCTCTCAGCTCTTCAATCGAGTCGAGAAGCGGCTGGCGCGCATCCTATTGCTCATGGCGGAGTATAGTCACCCAGAGGACGGGAATCCTCTGATTCCACAGATATCACAGGAAGCACTGGCGAACATGATCGGTAGTTCCAGGCCCCGAGTGAACACCTTCATGAATCGCTTTCGCAAGCTCGGATTCATTGAATACAACAGCCGCATCCGGGTTCATAAATCGTTGCTGAATGTGTTCCTACGCGATTGAACCGCCTGCATCGCTTCGGATACGGTTGTAAACACCCGAGATCGTGATGCGTTGCAACTACTCATTTGGGGTCTTGCAAAGGCGTGTTCGTCCTGAAACCAGCAGAGGTAGGCGCTTCACTGGTCGAGGAAGTTCCTCGCGGTTCAGGCGACCCAGTAGTGGGCGCTTTTCCCTGCGATGAAGATGCGCTGGGAGATCCAGACGGAGCAGTTCCGTTACTGGCCTGCGGCGCTTGCTTGGTCTCGGGAGGCGCAGTGTGTGAGGTTTGAGGTGTGGCGCTGTCTGCGGGAGGAGTCGGCGGTGGTACTCCCGGTGTTGAGGGCTTTGGAAGAGGTGAGACAACCGCGCCTTGTACTGCTGGTGTAGGGGACGAGGGGCTGCCGGCGGCGGTTGGATTGGGAGTTTGCGACGCCGGTTTTGAGGAAACCGCAGGAATTGCAGTAGATGGAGGCGGTAGGGATTCCGCAGGATAAGGTATCGAATTGACTATTGAAGGATCATCGTGCAGCTTTACATAGAGCTGTCCATTGGTGGGACGGGGAATCGACAGAAAATAGCCGGGAAAGCCCTCGGGCACCAGGATGGGGTGAGTGAATTGCGGATCGTTTGAAACCGAATCCACCAGGAACAGTTTGGACCCGTTGAGTTTGCAAAGCTGATCGGGCGAGTCTGGACACTTGAGATCGCCAAACACAGGTAAGCGGACCAGCGTGGCGAGAGGCTGCCAGTCGCCCGCAACACCATTCTCGATCACGCGGAAGCGAAGTGGACCCCAGGCGGAAGGAGCAAAGGCCTTGGCCGTGTCGAGCGTAGCCACAGCTACCTGAGAATCCTCAAGGGTGAGGCCGCTGGCGAGGGTGAGGGTTGTCAGATACGCGCCATGGATCGTGCCCACTTCAATCTTCTCTTCGCCGGAGAATGCCGCTGGAGCTTGGGCATGAATAGAAAAAGTCAACGGCTCATTTTGCGGAAGCTCATCCGGGTCGCCCAACTGAAGATTATTGGCGGCGCTCGATGCAGAGGGCTGAGCGCTTTTGCCAATCAACGTAACCTTCGGACGCGGCGACGCTACAGTAGTTTCGAGGTTAATGATGCGGCCGTCATTCAGAACGACCTTGGCGATAGAGGTTTCTCCGTCTTTGGGCACGTTGGCAACTTTTACATCGGATGTAATTAAAGGCAGTTCATCCGCGTTTTCAGTTGACGGGAGCGGCCCCGGCTTGAATCTGACTCCATTCAAAGTTAGTTCCTTCACGTCCTCCAGGTGACTGCCTTTCAGCACCCCAGAGAGATCACCTGCATGGAGAGTAAAGCTGTCGAGGTGGCTTGCTTGAACAAAAGCCCGCAACGGAACCGTGTCGGGTTCTTTGCTGCCGTATTCCTTGACCAGTAGCTTCAGCGCGCCTGGTTTGACCTTTTTTAACGGTACGGTGACCGCGACTTGGTTCGGGCCGGTTGGTTTCCAGTCTGCTTTTACGATTTCTCCCGTGGGCTTCTGAAGCAAAATACTGTCAACACAGGCGGCATTTTCCGTTTCTATATGCACGAGGTCATCCCGCCCAGCAATCAATGCCTGCTGATCGTCGTCAACCAGCTGCCAGTGTTGGGGGCGGGTATTCTCCAGCTTGAATTCTGGACCGTTGTACGGTTCAAAACCCCAGTAGCCGTGAAGGGAACCGTCCAAGGCATCGCCGAAGTTGGTGGGGCTGAGTCCAACAGTATTCGCGACGAATCCGCCCTTCTCGGCATCCGCATTCACTGCCAAATCGACGAACTTGCCGTTCTTTCCTCTCAAGCGGAGAACCATATCGTGGGCGTAGCCAGTTGAAAACACCAGCGGCGCTCCCTCGGCCGGCAGAACCAGCTCAGTCTTTTCCGCGCAATATACCTCTTTCGGATCGACCGGATGGAGCGGTGGCATCAAGGGCACTTCAACTGCCGGCAGAGCTACTACAAGCACCGACTTTGGATTCTGGAACGAGGGTACTGAATTGAGTTCGAGGGATAACTGATCGCCCTGTTCAGTGGTCAGTGCGGGAATGTACTGATACTGCGCGGTACGGAAGGATTCCATGATGCGCGCAATGTCCATGGCCGAGGCGATATACGGGCTGGAATAGCCAAATCCTGCCTGCGGGGTGCTGCTCAGCGCAAAGGCCAGGTCGCTGGTGGGACCGGAGGTAAGCGCCTGAACAATCGAGGTGCTGTGCCCATCATTCAAAATTAGTGCGTCCCGGCCCTGCATCAGACAGGGAGCCTGCAGCTCGGGTATTTTCTGAAGACAATCGGAATCGAATTTGATGGAGAGGCTGCGTGCGAGCAGCGGTGAAGCCGTCTTCAAATGGTCGAAATCGGTCTGACTGATTGTTTGGATGGCGGCCAGATAGACCTTCAGCCGGGAGCGATCAAGTGTCGCCTGATTGAGATCCTGCGATGCGCGCACGAAGGCGCCAGGCCTGCCGCGAACCGCGCTGACCAGCGTTTTGAAGTCTCCACCGGTCTCCGGGGCCAGGAAGACGAGCACCTGCTGGGCATCCTTTGGGACCGTGATCTTCAGTCCGCCACTGCCCTTGGAATTCCAGGTCTGCGACGAGAAAAACCAGTCTTCCGGCGGCGGGTTGGTTGCCCCGCGCAAAAACGCGGCCACAAGAAGGTAATGGACCGACTGGCCTGGAGGAAGATCGGCCTTGATCGACACTTGATCGCCGACCGAGAGGTTGGGAACCTCGGAGATCGGCAGGGTTTTGCCTGCATGGATTACTTTGACTTCAAGTTTTGGGCCAGCCAGATCGAATGGTGCAGGGTCAGCAAACACAAAACCGGGCACGATGAGAAGAACCAGATAGACAATTCGTAACCGTAAGGTCATACCTAGATTTTGATCCTCTGATGACTGTGTGACGGATCGAAAGCCGATCCGTGATCCAATTCGTGTTTCATTTGCGCCGCAGAGAGCGCGAAGTGTCTTGGATCTCACTCTGGTTCGCTCGCTCGCAATTCCTACCGATCTTCACTTGCGAGGACCGCAACTCATCCCCCCATCGAGTGTGGAAGAATGTCCACTCGATCGCTGTTCTGTTTTGGACAGGTGCGTTTATTCGGCATGCGGATAATTGAAGTCGACGCGCGAAAATTCTGAAGTCATGACGTGAGGCTTTCCGGCTTGGGTGATTGCGATCATGATCTTCTCAATCAAGAAAAGAAGCAAGGAGCAGCGAAGTCAAAACTCTCGTCAACAGGAAAAGGGGATTAACCGGCCGCACCCCAGAGCGTCATCCGATAATGGCGAGCGCTGATTTTTGATGCAACGGTACAGCATTCACTGTTAAGGTCGGCACTCCGTAATTCGAAATGCCAAATGCTCGGAGAACGGTGAAGGTAATGCGCGTAAGCCAGGAAGTAACGCGTCGATAGCCTGGCACATGACGTTCTTCCAGGAATGGCGACTACAGCGGTGTGATTCTTTTCCCGCAGGCAGAAGGAGCGATTCGACGAATTGTCAGCCCGAAGCCTATTCACGATAATCGCTAGAGCCGCGCAGTGGTGCATCCTCCGCACCAGAATGTGGGCGTTGAGCCGATATACATCCTGGAGACAGATATCTAGACCCGGCGCTCTCGGAATCGTAGGACTGGCAATTGCGGTAGTTCTGTCGGGGGTTGGTTATAAGCTGTCCCTTCATCGCCATGCGGCCCATTCGGCGCGGACTCCGGTTGCACACTTGTGGATCGACTCGTGTGACGTTTCTGAGGCGGCGGCTTCAAGACTCAAAGCCAAGTCGCATCACGGCCTCCGATCACAGCTAATTTGCGTCCTCATTCAACGGCTCCCCCGATTCAGCCGTGCCGTCGCGTACAAACGCCCTGTATACGCGCTTGACTTGGTATATTTCGATTCCCTGATCCCGCTCCGCTCTCCCCCTCGAAATCGCTTCTCCCTGGCATAGTTGGCACCACGGTTCCGTTAGTGAGTTGGCGCGGCTGCCGCGTGCTCTAAATCGAACTGTATAACGATGCGAATTCTCAGTCGAGGAACATACTATGTATTCTCTCTGGCCCCTGCTCGCAATTTTTCTGGTAGCTCCGATGAATGCCATAGAGCCTCTTTGCGTTATGGAAAACGATCCTGGCCTCGCGGAGGTCGCATGAAAAGCCTCTGCAACCTCGCTAAAGGCGCAGACGAAAACGCGATCTGGAGTCTGGGAAAGAGGCGAATTCGGATGGAAACAGCGATCCATGTGCTCTATGTGGGGCCGGTGGATCGCTGCGGTAAAATCTACGACGCTCTGCTTGATGGACCGCGCTTCCGCCTAACCATAACAACAGATTATCGGGAGTTGTGGGAGATTCCGAGGCATGAATCCCCTCAGGTGGTAATCCTCCACAACACGCTCTCCACGTTCGAACTGGAGTTTGTCAGCCTGTTCATTCGCCAGCGGTGGCCTCGCGCCAAATTCCTTGTGGTCTGTAGCGAGAAGAGTTTTCTTGATGATCCTCTTTATGACGAATGCGTGCAACCTGCCGTGGCCCCGGAGATTTTACATTCAACAATTGACCGGCTGAAAGGTGGGTGACATAGTGGAGGTCGAGAAATGTTGAGATGCTGCGCGGAAATTCCAGAGATGACCGATACAGTTGCCGTGACAGCAACGCCGTCATCCGCGCAGCATGGCACGTTGCAAGTAAGCCTTTCGCATGAGATTTTCACTTTACGGAATGCGTAGCTTGGCATCATTCAAAACCGCGACCAAGGATCTTGCAGTGCCCGCTATGGTCTGAGGGTGCCGTTCCGATCGACCCTGCCTCTTCGAAGGAAGCGATGATGCACCATGCTTTGGCCAAGTAGATAAAGGGCGGCTGCCAAGGCGATAAGAAGCAGAACCCTTCCAATTTCTAACCAGGGCGACCTTCGTCCTGGAGGGGCATCCTTATCCGAACTCTTAGTCATCTGAGCTACCTCTTCGCCAAGTTAAGCGACTGCCGTGATTCCAACGGAACTATCGCCTTGAGGAGAGCCAATAATCTGAACTACTTTGCACAAGATCAAATATCATCGGGAATGGACGTCGGGCAACGATTGATAATGCCTTAACCGATGTTGCAGGTTTTGGTCTATCGCCGAGTGAAACCATCTCCATTGCTCGGACGATGCAGAAGATCGTGAAAACGAGCTGGGTGAGTTTGTGCGTAAACAATAGATTCACCGCTTTCGAGATTGACCGGCTGCGGACCTGTTTTATTGCCTGCGATGAGAACATTCAGAGTGGGTAGAAGGCTCTGGTCTTGATGGATACTGCCCACAGCGTAGAGGCCTTCTGGTAGTGCAAGGAGCCTCGGTTGAGAGCGAAACCAGAGTCGGTGCGCTCTGTTTTGATTCTCGTGAAGGATCGCCACTCCCTGGCGACGGCGTCGACTTGAACGCTACGGTTGCAGCCTCGCCGCAATGGAATGAAGTGCTATGAAGCTCTGCTTGGAAGGAGTCGTGGGGCCTCTACAACAGGCTCAATGCAGCAAGCTTTATGGACTTCAGTTTTGGGATGATCGACGAAACGGGATTGGACGGTCTGCCATTCAGCCACAAATCGATCGCACTTTGTAGCGTCGAGCTAGCGGACGCAAAGTCCGATAGAGAGTCTTAATCCTATATGATCGAATCTGGCTGAGTTGACGCCCGCCAGACGTATACAAGAGTGAGCGATTTGCAGCAGTTCAAGTACGAAATGTTGCGTGAGATTTATGAGCAGCCGGCGGCGCTTGACCGCACGCTTGCGCTCTATCTGGAAAGCAACAACCTCAGGAGCGACGTGGCTGAGCGCCTGAAGGGATGGGCGAATTCGGCCGGCGAGGTGCTGATTGCCGCCAGCGGATCTAGTCGCCACAGCGGCCTGGCAGCGGAGGTTCTGCTGGAAGATCTGTGCGGCTTGGCCGTGGATGTGGAATATGCAAGCGAGCTGAGCTGCTGGGGTGGGCGTGATCGACGACTTCCGGCTGTGATCGTGATCTCTCAATCGGGCGAAACCTCGGACACGCTCGCAGCACTGACTGAGGCGCGGAGGCGTGGCTCGAAGACGCTGGCCATTACCAACGCGGCCGGTTCCACCATGGAGCGGGAGGCTGACGTCTCCATGCCTCTGGGCGCCGGGGTGGAAAAGGCGATTCCAGCCACCAAAAGCTTTACCTGTGAGTTGGCGGTGCTTTTTCTGCTGGGACTCTATGAGGCGCGGCGGTTGGGAGTGATGGATGCCGTGGAGCTACAGGCCAACATCGGGCAGTTGCGCGCGCTCCCGGCCAGCATCGGTGGGCAGCTTGACGGTTGGCGTGATCGGATGGCCGCGCTGGCGCGCAAGTACAGCACAGCTGGCAACTTTCTCTATTTGGGCCGGGGCATCCACTACGCCATTGCGCGCGAGGGCGCTCTGAAGCTGAAGGAAGCCTCGTACGTTCATGCCGAGGGCTACCCAGCCGGCGAACTGAAACATGGACCCAATGCGCTGCTCAGCGATAGTGTGCCGCTCGTAGTGGTGACCACCGTCGACCCCTCGCTTGAGGCCTCGGTGGTGCGCTATGAGAAGACCGTTCACCTGTTGCGCGAGATGAAGGCTCAGGGCGCAAAGGTGATTGCCGTCATCAATACCGGAGACCGCGATGTGCCGGGACTGGTGAGCGATTGCGTCGAAGTGCAGCCGGCAAGCGAGTATCTGCTGCCTATTGCCGAGATTGTGCCCCTGCAACTCTTTGCCTATTTCATGGCGATGGAGCGAGGCGTAGACGTGGACCGGCCCAGAAATCTCTCGAAGGCTGTTCTAGAGATGTAGATACCTACTCGGCAATCTGAGCAAGCGCTATTCTTCTATGTCCGGGTTGCCTGTGCGCGTCAGGTCGAAGAACGGGGTTCTCTTTTGCTGCACACATTCAGCCGCGTAAAGGTACATTGCTGCCGACCATGTCTGCCAATCCCGGCCGCTGGGCTTACCGGTTTGCGCGTGAATCCATTCGTTAAATCCCCACTCCGCCGCGTCTTCATGCCATGGCTTGACCAGTTCTGTCAGCGCCAGCAATTTGCGCTCCGCAAGATCCATTTGCCCTGCCGCTACGCACGCCGCTACATAGAAGCCACAGATAAAGGGCCACACGCCTCCGTTGTGATAGTCTCCCGGCCGGTTGTAGCGCTCATATCGCGGCAGCCAATCCGCATGATGGGGCAGAATGTACGGGAACAAACAGGGCGGCAAATCTACGGCAAGTTCTCCGCGGCCCCGCATGGCTTCGCACTCGGCTTCAACCCAAAGCAGCATCTTCGCAGCCCGGTCAGGTTGAGCAATTCCAGTCAGAATCGCCAGACTATTGCCCAGCAGATCGAAGCGGTCGCTGCTCATGATTTTGTACGAATAGAGCGCGTAGTAAGGTGCGGAAGGCTCCACAAGTGCCTCTTGCTCATAGCTGATCTTCTCTTCGCTACTGACTTCCAGGCGGCTCATCAATCCGCGTAACTGATCGGCGGAATCGTGTTCTCCGTAAAGGCGAAGATAGGCGTAGACGATCATATTTACGTAGAGCCCATACCCCATTACGTACTGCTCATCGCGCCAGTCGCTGGTGGGCAACTGGCATACCATCACCCTGTCATCGGGACTTTGGTACTGCATCCATCGCAGAGCCTTCTCGGCTGCCTCGTGGAGGAACTGCGGCTGATTCGTCGATATTCTATAAAGGGCCAGCCCAAAAAGGAAGAGAGGCGTCGAATCGCTGGAGCCGCGGTTGGCTGAATCGTGGGCCAGGGATGGGATGTGGCCATGCGGCGACTGATTGTTCGCAAGCGCTACCAGTGTGCGCTCCAGAGCGTCCGCAAGCTTCTCGTTGCCAGTTGCCAAAAATCCGAGGGCAGAGATCATCAGATCCCGCGTGTAAGGTTCTGGGTATCCCCACCCGGCAGTGCGAGGCAGTCCTTGAAACGGCCCGTGTGCGTTATGCAGCAGGATGTTTAGGGCCGCATCTTTAGCCTGCTCGATAGAGATTCGTGACTTATCGTCGAAAGACATGGACGCCTCGTTGGGGTACTGGGTTGAGAAGACGATCACACGCGCCTTAAAGCTCTCTACTGGATACCCAATCGGTCGGAGACGATCTCGACAAATTGGCGAGCAACCTCACGATAGTCGAATAGTTTGACCACGCGCTTACGACCCGCTTCCCCCATGCGCTTTCGCAGTGCGCTGTCCTTCATGAGTTGCAGAAGATACTTTGCGATGTCCGGCACGCTGGCCCGGTATTCAACTGTTCGTGGGTTGGGAAACACGATCCGATGACTGGTCTCGTAGTCGTGGCCTTCACCGTAGAGCGCCTCGGTGATCTTTCTTTCCTCAGCCACCTTCGCCAGGAATGCTGTCTCACCGTGGACCATCGTGTCGCGAAATGCCATGGCATCGATTGCGATCACCGGCTTTTCACAGGCGTTTGCCTCGACCTGAATCATGCCAAAGCCCTCCAGCCGCGAAGGCGCAGCGTAGATGTCGCAGGCAGACAACAAATAAGGCATGAAATTCTGCGAGACCACATTAGTCGAGTAAATGACCTTTTCGCCGATGCCAAGATCCGCCGCCAGTTTGAGATCGATCAGGTTCTGTTGTTCGGTACGGGGTTGAGGCCAAACCTTGCAGACATATCTCCAGTCGGGCGCCTCGGCATCGATCATCGCCAGTGCCTGCATGACCTCCTGGGCGCCTTTTGACGCTCCATCTCCACCGGCGGTCAGGATCATCAACTGATCATGCGATATTCCAAACTCCTCGCGGATCGATTGGACCTTCAGGTCATCTTGGCTGTGCGGTTTGTATCGGTCCGTGCCGCACCCCACTGGAAGAACGACGATATTGTCTCCCCTGATGCCATCTCTGACGTACACCTCCTTTACCCAATTGGAGGTGACCAGGATCAGTGGCAGAGCATTCAGTACGTCACGATGTTCTGCGACATAACCATCGGCTACGAGCCACGGCACGGCCTTCATCCCAAACTTCTGCGAATGCAAGACCAGATTTGGAAGGTGGCCCCAGAACCCTACGCCGACTACGACGTCTGGCTTGAACCAGCGAAAGTACCATTCCTTTTCCAAAGTCGATTCCAAATGTACCGGGTGGACGTCCACGCCCATCTCACTGAGCCCCGTGCACAATAGTTCACCTTGCAGGGCCAAGCCGGCCGCCGGTGCCGGGTATTCGCTCAATACGAGTACTTTCACGATTATTGCTCCCAGAATGCCGTTCGTTTTGCCGCTGCCTGCACAGAGTCAAAGCACCAAAAGCCTTCTTCCCGCGGAGTGGTCTGTGCTTCCCAACTGTCGGCTCCATAACCGTAAACATCGGTAATCAGCCTGCGTTTCTCAAGCCAGACGCTCTCTGTCAGCATGTCCCGCCGATCCGCATCGTCGCGAACCCGAGGCAAATACGCGCGTCCCCCATCCTCGAAAGCAAAAAGCCACAGCCGCACTGTGTCGATACCACCTGCTTGCCAAAGCTCTACGACGCTTCGGCAGCATTCCTCATGTCGGCGGTGACGTGTGTACTCGCCCATCGGGCCATGGGTCAAAATCAAGCTATATTTAACTCCAGCCAATAGCCTGGCGGTGGTCTCTTGAACCTGCGCGAGCGGTAGCGGCACCTGATCGGGTCCATCATCCAGATTTGCCATCTCACCATCCGCCCCCAGTTCCTGCAAAACCTGACTGAACCTAGGAGCGCGGTCTGAATCCTCTGCCCTGCATAAAGTCACGATTCGCCAATGGAATTCCGGATGGTTCAGTATGTAGCCGCCACACCAAAGTATCTCGTCATCCGGATGGGCAACGACAACAGCGGCCTGAGGCCGGGGAGCTGACCTCACTTGATCGGACGGAACAGAGGTCATAACTTTCCTCAATGAACGAAAGAGCGTAAATTCTCAGGCACTTGCGAGTCGGCGCGTATTGCTGCTTTCGAAAGTTTGTACAGAAACCCCAAGCGATCCGGCTGCATGCAGTTGATGCGAGCGCTTACGAAGGTCCGCATATAGGACTGTGCTACTCGATTCCAAACCATGCGACGTGCATAGAGGTAAGCCCGTTTGCTCATCGCCTCACGAGCCGTATCGTCATCCAGAAATCCGATTGTCGCATCTGCTATGGCACCCGAGTTCTCAAAGGGAACAAGTGCCCCACGCCCATCAGCCAGGAGTTCAGTGGCGTACCAGTACGGTGTCGAGATGATCGCCTTCCCGGCGCCCAGCGCAAATGCAAGTGTTCCCGACACGGCCTGCGCTTCGTATCGATAGGGCGTAATGTAAATGTCGGCCGAAGTCACCAGTGAAGCCATTTCTTGAGGACTCACGAACCGGTTATAGAAGATTACGCTCTTCTCAACTCCAAGTTTCTTTGCTAGGGCTTGCAACTGAAACCGGTATTGATCACCCTCGCAAAGCCGGACATGAGGGTGAGTGGCGCCTGCAATGATGTAAACGACATCGCTATGCCGGGACAAAATACTCGGCAACGCATGAATCACACTTTCGAATCCCTTATTGGGAGACAACAGACCAAATGTGAGCAGAACAGTCTTTCTTGTGGTTGCGGGGACGACCTTGTGAATTTTCAGCGTTGCAACGGGCAAGTCGGGTATGCCATGGGGAATCAGGTCGATCTTGCCTTCAGGAGCTCGGTATATGTCTTGAAGAAATCGGGAAGAGTGCTCGCTCATCACGACAAGCCGCTCGGATCGTGCGGCGATTTCCTGGAGAACATTTCGTTGATCGACATCCGGTTCACGAAGAACCGTATGTAGTGTTGTCACAACAGGCATTCGGAGATGCTTGAGCAGCTCAAGAACATAGCTGCCGGCCTTTCCCCCATAGATTCCGTATTCGTGCTGCAAACAAACGACATCAAAGTCTCTGGAGTTAAGATAGCTCGCGGCCGCACGATAGGATGAGATGTCGCCTTCGGTGATCTCAAACCGCACCCGTGCTGGGTAGGCATATGGCGACAATGGGTCGTTGACAGCTACAACCGACAATTCAGAAGATCTATACTCGGCGGCAATCGCATTACACAAATCCGACGTGAAGGTCGCAATTCCACATTGACGAGGAAGATGGTTTCCGATTACGGCTATCCTTGTAGGATTCGACCGGCTGGAAACCCGTTCCACGGACAATGCCGAATCCCTTCCGAATACCGGCAGTCGCGCCTCGCGCAGCATCAGCGTGTTCGGTGTCAAACCTGGAAACGTATCCGGTGCGGCCATTGCTGCCTCCTTACGTTATGTTCTGACTGAAAACAAGCCCATCAGTGTGGAAGACGCCGAGAAGTTCACACCGGAACCTCGTGGAAGCAAAGACTCGTGCTGCTTTTCGGCAGCCGGTAACCCAGTTTGATCTATGCAACCAGCTGAGCCGAGAAATCGCAACATCGGAAGAACTAAAGACAATTGCCCAAAGCGCTTAAATTTTGTTCGCTGATCCGCAGCAAAGCCTGATGTGGCTCACATCGAACGCCCACAAGAGTGCCGCATCCCTATCCCGACGTTTGACTCTTCACAATTGGAATCATCGAGCAGCGTGCATCTTAAAGGATGGTCACAATCGCACAATGACTCGATAGATCGGACTTGACAGTTGCCGGTATCGAGCGAGGGTCTGCATTGGAGGCAATACCGCGAAAAACTCACTTGTCCACTTTCAATCCAATCGCGGAGAGCATTACACGTGTCGATCTCAAGTCCGCATGAAGAATGTTCTTAACTCCTAGGCCTTGAGCGATCTGAACAAACAGCGGCGTATTGTCGATAAACACTGCGTGCGAGACCTCAACCTGATCAACATCCAGAGCAAGATCGAAGATGTCCAACTCGGGTTTGCTGAGGTGATGGGATGGAGTAGTTGTAAACGAACAAGGTCAAGCCGAACGCATTGTCGGCCGAACCTGTTCTATCAACGCTTAAATATCTTCAAGTTGTGAGCAATATAGAGCGGACTTCGACCTCTTCATACAGCGAGGAACTCTAAAGGTGTCATTTGTGAGGGAAAGCGGCTGCGATGTGGCGGCCACTTGGCAGGGAGTGGTTCGGAATGGCGTTGCCAGCACCCGATTGTCAGACATCCTTCGCTTCTATCCTCTGACGTGTTTCCTTCTTCCTCGATAATTGTACTCCGCCGAAGCGCCCCGCTTATGCGGAGCACTGAGGCCTGGTTTTGCACTGGCGCGCATATCTGCCATGCGTATGCGCCAAAGATTACCAAAGTCATTCCGCCATCGGCTGCACACGGCATCCTGCGGGTAGTAGCGTTCCTTCTGCTTTGCATTGGCGTCCAGATCGCGTGGAACGGTCTCGCCGAGTTGCTTGCGACGGTAGTCAGACCCTAATGGCGAACAGCGTGAGCAATAGAGAGCAGAAGACGTTCCGGTTTAGGTAGTTAAATGAAGTAAAGCGTCACTTCATGGCGAGCTGCATCGCGAGTTGTAAATTCTTTCCAACAAGATGACCGCTATGCGCTATGGCGGAGAGCGCATCGACAAACGATACCTTTGTCACAGACTGGAGTACAAGCGTCAGTTGCGTTAAAGGCGGGCGCATCTCCGATCTTTCTGAAGTAACTTAACCGCATTTTACTGCTCATTGAGGAATCACTTCATGCCATCATTATTTGACCCTATCAAAATCGGCGAAATCACCCTGCCAAATCGTGTGATCATGTCTCCCCTTACTCGCTTGCGTGGCACGCCTGACCACATTCCGACGCAGATCATGATCGAATACTACACACAGCGCGCCGCTGCCGGCCTGATCATCTCCGAGGGCATTCCGGTTGTGCCGCGAGGCGTTGGCTACGCGAATGTTCCTGGCATTTGGTCGCCGCAGCAAACCGAGGCCTGGATGCTGGTGACTGAGTCTGTGCGCCGAGCAGGTGGCCGAATCTTCGCTCAGTTATGGCATGTAGGCCGCATATCAGATCCGCGCTTTCTGGAGGGCAAAATGCCGGTTGCTCCCAGCGCCATCGCGCCTGCCGGCCATGTGAGCTTGGTACGCCCCATCACTGGGTATGTAACGCCACGCGCCCTGAATAAGTCAGAGATCCCGGGTATCGTCGAGGGATTCCGCAATGGTGCGGAGAACGCTAAGATAGCTGGATTTGACGGTGTGGAGATACATGGGGCCAACGGCTACTTGATCGACCAGTTTCTTCAGGACGGTTCCAATCACCGCACGGATGAATACGGTGGGACGATCGAGAACCGCGCTCGGCTCATGCTTGAAGTCGCTGACGCGGTGATCTCCGTTTGGGGGGCCAAGCGAGTGGGTATGCATCTGGCGCCACGCGGCGATAGCCACGACATGCATGATTCAAACCCTTCATCCACCTTCGGCTACGTGGCGCATGAACTCGGCAAACGCGAACTTGCCTTTTTGTGCGCACGCGAGTACTTCGGTCCGGATAGGCTGGGTCCTCAACTCAAGAAACAGTTCGGCGGTGTTTACATTACAAACGAGAAATACACTCAGTCCCTGGCCGAACAGGTCATTCAGGACGGCGAAGCGGACGCAGTAGCCTTTGGCCAACTCTTTATTGCCAACCCCGATCTGGCTGTGCGCTTTGCGAACAATGCGCCGCTCAATACTCCAGACCCCGCCACTTACTTCACGCCAGGGCCACACGGCTACACCGACTATACGGCTCTGGCCGCATCAGAGGAATCAATGGCTCTCTCTAGCAAATGAGTAGGGCGGTCTTGCGGCCGTGCAAGGGGCTGCAACATCAAAGAGGCTTCATGAATGAAACCGTGCGTTTGTTGCAGGCCCATCACAGCAGCCGCAGTTATAAGAGTGACGATATTCCGGAACAGATTCTCGATGCCATCATTGAGTCCGCGCATCGTGCACCCACATCCATCAACAGCCAGCAGATTTCGCTTGTCGTCATACGCGATGCGGCAAGCCGCGCTCGCATCGCGGAAATCGCCGGTGGCCAGCCATGGATCGCACAAGCTCCAGTGTTTATCGCAGTGATTGCTGACTTCTATAAAACAGGCCTCGGGGTCCAGAAGGCCGGTGCCATCCAAGTGATCCAACGCAGTCTGGAGGCGATCTTCTCCGCGGTGAGCGACGCCGGAATTACGATGGCGACACTCATGACCGCGGCGCGCGCCTTCGGTCTTGGCATCGTCCCCATCGGCGGAATTCGCCGCGACCCGCAAGGAATGATCGATTTGCTAGGACTACCACCGAATACCTTCCCCGTAGCCGGAGTCGTCCTCGGCTACGTCGCCGAAGAGGCTCCGCAAAAGCCGCGCATGCCGATTGAGAGCTTTCGCCACGAGGAGAAGTATCACCCTGAAGCACTGGAGCCAGCTATTACTGCATATGACCTGACACTCAAAGAGTATTGGCTGAAGATTGGGCGCGCGGACGGACTCACGTGGTCGGCCAATATGGCGCAGCACTACAGCACGTTTTCACGTCGGATCAAGTCTGTTGCTCAAAAGCAAGGCTTCGCGATCGAGGTGTAGCCAGGAATGTTGTACCGGTCTTCGCGCGGCGCGGGCTCCCGCCCAGATGCCGCCAGGCTACTTTTTCAACTCGAACTGTGATTAGCAATCGAACCGATAATCGGGTTCAACTCCAGCTGCCGCCACTTCGACCACGCCTCTCCCCAAATCCCATGTTTCACGCCTCAAGATTGTCCCCGCCCGGTCCGCAACAGAAGATGGGGTTTTCACATTGCTCACTATTCATCGAACGGCAAGTGTGGCAATTGCAGATCGTCTCAACCGAGGGGTTCACCCCAAACGACTGTGCCCATTTTTGTGCCCATGCTTCTTCAAAACAGGGCACAATTCAGGCTGTATGGATAGCAAGCCGCAATTTTTGCGGATCTCGTAAACGTATCTTGTATAGTGGTTTATAGCAAACGATAGCAGCAGGAGGACTGGCGAATTCGGTGGCTGTTAACCGAAGGGTTGTAGGTTCGAGTCCTACCTGAGGAGCCAAAAAAATCAATAACTTAGCTTCCATTGCGCTCTGCTTGCGCTCCGTTTCCCTGAAAAGCCAGTTGAGCGGCTTTGATTTCCGCAGTAGTCATCTCGTCCGTCATAACATCCCCGTAAATGTTCATTGTGGTTCTGATATCTGCCTGACGCATCATTTTTTGCGGGACGGCCACTGAGGTGTCCACAGCGTCAAGCCATGAGCGATGAGTGTGCCGGAAAGAGTGCGTCCCGAGATGCTCGACTTTCGCCCCGCCGCCCGCTCAAGTTCCCGCCATACACCCGTGTAGGAGTACGGGAGCCTGCCGAGTTTGATAGGGCTTGCGAATATCCAGTTCTCAGCGCCTGAAAAATCGGACCGCTGCTTGCAGGACTTTAGGCTTTCCAGCATCTCGCCCGTGAGATTGAAGGTTCGGGCAGAGCCTTCTGTCTTCACATCCGCTACAACTTGCTCCACAATACCGCGCCGGACACTGAGCCGTGAGCCTAGCCAATCCACGTCAGCCCATCTGAGCGCAAGCGCCTCACTGATGCGAAGGCCCAAGCAGACGCGCAGCAGGGCCATCGTTGCGAATGGCTCGTGTAGCTCTTTCAGTAGGGCTTGGAACTGCTCCGCTGTGAGACTACGCGCCTTGCGTACCCTTCGCGCTGCTCCGATGTTCTGGACGAGGGAGATTGGATTGCGGCTCATGTCCAACATACCGGACCACATCGCAAACTCCACAAGCCCGTGCATGAGTGACCGGACGTGTGTTTTGGACTCGGGCGATAAGGGCAGTTCACGGAGCCACAGTTCAACCGTGCGCGGCTGTATGTCCAGAATCCGCGTATCTCCCCACTTCGGCAGAACGTGGTTATTCAGGAAAGAGCGATACACACGCGCCGTCGATTGACGTGAGGGCATCCGCTCCGCTTCGTATCGTGTAATCACGCTCCGCACCGTGTCTCCCTTGCTCTGTCCGGTGGCTTCGCCTGGATTTCAAGGCTTTCTATGTTTGTTGTCAAATTGGTATCAAATATCGACTGCGCTCACACTGAAATCAGCACCCATGAGAAAACGCGGTTAGTTGGTCGTTCAATTCTGGCTCAGAAATTAGCTCTGAAACAAATCGCGCCGCTTGCGCGGCGCGATGAAAACAACACTGGCTTTTGTGCCAATTCGTGCCTATTGCACGGTCACGTTAATGTAGAACGGGATCGAGACCTGGATTTGCGAGCCAGGAGTCAGGATGCCGTTATTCGATGTCGATCCGCTGCCTGGAACGATGCAATTATCGCCCTGGTTGCCGGCCGAAGAGACACATAGCGTGCCCACTTCGTCCGCCGTGATCGTCATCGCATAGGTTCCAGCCGGGGTATTCAGCGACGCTCCAGAGGTCAAGGTTGTGGTGTTGCAGGCTGTAATGCTGACCGCCAGCGCCCCTCCTACAACCATCAGGAACACCATCATCAGCAGCCGGCCTTTTTCAAAGGTCCTACGCCGGAAGAAGAGCCCGATCATTCCGAAGCCAAAGATTGTCGCCAGGGTGACGGAGGTAGTGCGAGCATTCTGGCTGGTCGTGGTGCCCGCGGATACATCGGTGTAGATAGTCACGGTCGCCTGTCCCGCCGTGCACTGAGCTGAGCCGGTGGCAAGTTCTGTCGTTAAGCCAACGCCAAGGGGGGTGGGGCACGGGATATCCACGGAGTTGGGTACAATCGGGTCCGGGTTGGGATAGCTGAAAGAGCACTGCGTGTGCGGCGGTAGATTGTCACAGGTCAGCGAAACAGGGTAGTCAGTCGCCGCGTCGGCCCCATAACCGACGATCGAGGTGAGAGTGAGATTCATGCTTGCCGAGGATCCGGCCTGCACCGTCAACGAGGGAGCAGCAGTGAGTGACGCCGCATTGCCGGTTTGAGTAATTTGCACCATGGGCCCACGGACTGACTGGAACAAAGTCGGCGTCGTCCCGGTAAAGCCCAGGAAGTTCGCATCCCCGCTATATACCGGAGAGATATAGTGCGTGTAGATCACCGGCGAATAGGTGACGCCCTGGGGCACGAAAAACAAGCAACTTGTTGGGAACGATGCCTGGGCGCCGGTGGACGTGCCTGCATTCTCGATGTTCAACACCCCGGCGCCGGACGATTGATGACATGCCACGCCCGAGTATCCGCCTGGGGTCGAGTATCCGGGCAGAACGCACGTGGCCGCGCCGATTCCCGCTGGGGAAGTTCCCGGCGGGCACGTGGTCACGTTGTCCATCACCGTAATCGTCCCGGTGGGGACGCCCGCAGCGGTGTTCACTGCCATGATGAAGTTGTAATCGAAGGGCGTTTCCGATCCGTCGTACGGAGTGACGCCACCGCCACCGCCATTCGATGGCGGAGCGTACGGCAAATAGATATCTGTCTTATCAGGAAAGGTGGGTATCTTGATGCCCACAATCGCGGATTTCGCCACGTTGACGGACATCGTTCCCGTCGATCGGCCGTAGACTCGATCGCCGCTGTAGGACACAGTCATGGTCTGTGTCCCCGCCAATACCGGCGACAGAGTGAAATTGGCGCTGCCGTTCGTCAGACTTGACGTTGCCGTCTCTGTTTGCGGAAAGATCATTGGAACGCATGCGGGCTGTCCCGCGTTCCCGCAGGGGCTTGGCTGTGCGACGTACCACGAAGTGTAGGTTACGGTCACCTGCCCGGTGGGGGCAACGCCTGCGCCGCTCTTCGGCGCCACCGTGATTGTGAGGGGGGTATTGATGACCTCCGCCGCTTTGGCTCCCCCAGCAACGTTCGTTGCGGAGTTGGTTAGCGCTAGTGCTACGCCAGTGGTACTAATCAGGATTGGAGCGTTCGAGGCTGTGCTCGTGATTCCGATTTGGCTGGTAAGAGTCCCTTGCTCTCCAGCTCCCGGATCGAAGATGACGTTCACCGTGCAGCTGGCGCCCGCCGCCACCGGGCTGCCCACTTCGCATCCACCGGTCGACGTATCGGCAGCTGAATAGTCCACCGAATTGGTGCTGGTGTAGCCAGTTACGGTCAGCGTCGAGTTTCCGGTGTTGGTGATGGTGGCGATCGCATTTGAAGAGGACGTAAGAGTGGTGGGTGTGGGCAAAGTAAGCGTGCCGTTGGTACTCACCAGGGTGACGGCACCGCCCGAGGCCTGGACCAGATAGATATTGTTCGCGCGGTCAAGAGCGATCGACGAAGTATTGCTCACGGTCGAGGCAACCGCGGTCTCCTCACCGGGATTCAAGGCTCCACTCACGTAGGGAATCCGCGTGGTCCCGCTGGTCGATGAAACATAGACAGCGCCCGAAGGATCGACTGCCAATCCAGTGGCGCTACTTAAGTCGTTCAGCAGAGTAATTGGCGCGCCCATGCCGCCCTTAAGTTCAAAGAGGTTTTGGCCATCGATCACGTAGAGATTGTTGTTTGCGTCTACTGCCACAGAGGATGGAGAGGTAAAGCCGGTGGTCAGCGTGCTTTCCGACTGTCCCAGATTGGAGGCAGTCGATGCACTGATGGCGCTCAGCCTTACTACCCGCCCATTGCTCGGATCTGCTACGTACAGGTTGTCCAACCCGTCCACAGCCAGTTGCAGGTCTGTCTTCCCCAAGCCGCTCGCGAGGGTCACCTGGCTTGTCGGGTTCGACTGTGGCGCCGTGCCAGTGACCTCGCTCTGCCCAAAAGGGACCTCGTACACGCTGCCGGTGCTGCTATCGGCGATGAAGACATCGCCGGAGCCATCGACGGCGACGCCTGTCGGGCTTGTTAATCCGGTTCCGACGGAGGAGGGAGTAGACGAAGCTCCGGAACCCACGCCATACATGAGTACTTTACCCTTGCCGGGATCCGCAACATAAACATTGCCCAACGCGTCCGTTGCAACCTGCTTCGGAGTCGCCAAATTCGAGCCAATCGCGGACACCTGCGCAGGGGATGTCTGTATGTTCGCTCCTAAGCCGGTGCCATGCAGCACCATGCTGGCTATCGTCACGTAGCTGGAGCCTTGAACGGTCGCATTCGTCGGCTCAGTCACCACCGAAGCCGGCGGCGTGTAGGTTCCGGCCACGGCACCTGCACTCGTCTGAACTTCGAATTGCGTTGCGCTCAGGCCGCTGGGCAGAACGGTTAATTGCACGCCATTGAGCGGATAAAGTGGGTCGGTTTTAGTGGTGTCGGTGAAAGTGACGATCTCGCCCGCAGAGAAAGTGTTCGCAGCGGTGAGAGTGAGAGTGGTGGTCGAAGTCGCGATTGAATATGCGGCGATAGAGATGCTTGGAGCAAGCACAAACTTCTGCATCAGCAACTTAGCGGAGATGTTCCCCACAGAATTCGGAGTAAACGATACATTCTCGAGACAACTCTTGCCAGCCGCGTAGGCTACTCCTGTGGTGCAGGTTCCGCCGGTGATAGCAAAGTCAGGGTTTGCCGTGCTATTTTCCGAAATAACAAAGTTTGCGGGCGTGGCGTTGCCGTTAAAGCCAAAGACAATATTGGACCCGGTAGAGACTGCTTTGCCTACGGGGGAAGAGCCAAACTCCGCATAGCCAAAACCGACTTTGGCCACATCCGCTAGGCCGTTGGCTTGCGTCTGTGCTGTGGGAACATACATCAAATCACGCGCCGAATCGATGGCCACGGCACCTCCGGCAGGCACGCCGGTGATCAGCACAGCCGAAGAGGTCTCCGGCGTTCCCGACGGATTGGGGACTTCCACGACACCGACTTGCGAATCGCTGATGTACAGGTTGCCGGCGGCATCGGTAATGACGCCTTTCACGGCAGCCAGATTCGGGTCCACGCGGAGAAGGCCTGCGTCTGACGTGTATTGTCCGTTCTTTGTGTTCGCGGGGACTTCAAGGACGCCGGGGAGTCCGCCGGAGCTGGAGTCCTCAACCAAGTAGACATTGCCTTCCGGATCCTGCGCAACGGCGATCGGGCGCGCGGTCAGGCCGGTAACCGGTATCCAGTTCCATCCGGACACCGTTGGATTCGACCAGGCGCCTGTAACGGCCAGGCCCTGAATGTCAGCGCCGTTGTTGCCGCCCGTGTTGCCGATGATCAAGTTGCTGCTGTTGCCGATGGCAACTGCCCAAGGCTGAAAGTAGCCGTAGTTTCCTATAATGCCGGAACCCGTTAGATCGGGGATGCTGTATTGCGCCCAGGCTTCGGCCTCGTTGTTCTTTCCGGAGTTGGTGCACATCGTCGTCGTTGGATTAGTGGGCGACAGGTCGTTAGCAGCTCCATCGTTGAGGCCGGTCCAGGTGCCGGTCGCTGCGTTCCACGGGAACATCACCAGGCAGTTGTTGTAGTTGGCCGCCAAGTAGAGATTATTGCCCGGGTCGATGGCGACGACGGGGTTTTGATAGCCGCCCCCCAAGCTCGCCGTTGGGGTCGCGGCACCTAGTGTTATCGACGCTCCTCCGCCCACGGGAAACTCATACAACGCGCCGTTCGCCCAATCCACAACCAGCCAGTCGCCAGCATTATCGATAGCGGTCTCCTGGATGGTCCCCCACCCCGTAGGGTGATTCAAACCGGCGGCGGAACTGGCAGTCACCAGCGGCGATCCTTGGCCTGTGGCAAATCCGGTCAGGCACAAGCTAAACAGCATCAGCGTAAACGCAAAGCCGGCAAACCTGCGCAGTACGGTGAACGACGTGGTGGCCATTGCATTCCTCCCCAAGCGATCTCGTATCAAACTCCCGCAAGCGGCTCTTGTTCACTCGCAGGTTGAGGCTTTTAGCTTTGGTCTTGGCTCTCCGGGAGCCGCCTCAAACTCCCGGAAAGCGCTGCTTATTCCGCCCAGCTTCCGCTGTCCCTATTGGACATTGACGGGCAAAGTGAACATCGGCGTTGTCAGAGAGTTCTGAATCAGCGCCTCCGGATCGTAGGTGATGATTTGCACGTTATAGGTTCCGGCAGGTGTCGCCACCTTTGGCGCAGGCGGCGGCGTTGAGTACCCGGCGTTCGTGCAGGCGCTGACGCCTATCAACAAGCCGGAAAGCATCATCGCAACGCAGATTGCAGCCATGCAACGGTAGAATTTCCTGCGCCCTGCAATCAACCCGACCAAACCGAGTCCGAACAGGCCGGCCAGCGCCCAGGGCGGCTGCCTCGCGATCGAAGCCGTGGCGCCGCCGTTGACCGCTACATCCGTACTGATAGTGATTACGATGGTCGATGCCGTGCCCGCACCGATTGGCTCGGTACCCGTGCTGGGATTGGCATAATTGAATGTGCACTCGGAGAACTGGGGCAACGTGGTTGCAGGGGTGGTAGCAGCCAGCGTGATAGGCGCATTGGCCGAGTTGCACTCCAGACTCACGCCCTTGCTGCTGGTGAACCCCACGAGCGGCATCAGCGTCAGGGTCACCGTTGCGGGCACCCCGGGCGTAATGGTCACAGGCCCGCCGGTTTGAGTGATTTGAACGCTTGGACTGATTACGTAGAAAGCCTGCACCGCAATGTTTTGCGGGGCGTAGTTCGTGTCGCCGCTGTACACTGCTGTCAGGTTGTAGATTCCCTTGTTAAGATCCTGCAACAAGAAGGTCGCAACGCCATTGCCGTTGGGCGCAAGGGCCCCATTGACGCCCTGGCTTGGATCGGCTGGTTGCCCATTCTGTGTGAAGGTTATGGTCCCGGTTGGCAAGCCCACCGACGAACTCACAACCGCGGAAATGTAAACCGGGTTTGTCCAGCCCACATAGGTATTTCCGGCCCACACGGTCACGTCCGAGTTGGCGGCGCAGTTCGGCGACGGAGTCCCATTGGTCAGAGTGGTGTAATTCAGGCAACTGCTGTTCGTCACTGGCACCCCGAGCGTGATTGTCGGGATTGCTCTAGCGATTGTGAACGTGGACTTGATGGCGCTCCCGGCGAAGCACGGGGTATTCGTTGCACAGGTATTCTGGGTCGCGCCTGCCTTGCCGCCGCCGCTATAGTCGGCATTCACGGTGTAGGTTCCACCCAGTAGCGCACTGTAAGAGAACTTAGCGACGCCGGCGCTATTCAGGGTTTGGGTCTGTTGGGGCTGATTGCCGTTAGCGCTGCCCACTGAAAGCGTCACTGTCCCTGTCGGCGTACCAAAGCCTGCGCCAGCGCTTACGGTCACCTGGATCGTATTGCACCCTGGATAAGTCGCGCCCGAGCACCCCGTGGTGGTCACGGGAGTGACCGCAATCAAAGCCGTGGTCGCTGGCCGCAGATCCTGGATTACGTTGCCTGACACAGCGATGTTGAGGCCCGACGCCGCGTTCACAGCGTTGCTCGCGACAGAGATCGACGCTGTGACTCCGCCGGCGGCCGGCGCCTGAAGGACCATCCCGAGGTAGCAGGAACCGCCCTGTGGAGTGCTTGTGGACGAGGAACAGGCCGGCGAGTTTTCCGTCGCAGTCCCCACAGTGTAATCGCTGGCGCCGGATCCGGAGATCAGATCGACAGTTGGGCTATCGGAAACCGTCAGGGGCGAGTTGCCCAGATTGAGAATCTGCGCGTCCACTTCAAACGGAACATTGGGGTTGATCTCTCCATAGTTGCTGAAGTTGAACGTGCCGCCGATGCCGAGTTGCGCCAAACCGGCGGTTGATCCAGAACCGAACGTCGCATAGGCATTCTGGGTACCGTCAAGCGCCACGCCCCAAGGTATGGCGGGGCCGCTTCCCAGACCATTTGTCAACAGAATCTGACTATTCACATTCAGAGCGCCTGTAGTCGTGCTATAGGGAATCCACACCAGGCCATTGGCTTCCGCAACAAAGACGGAACCCGACGGATCCACGGCTAAACCGGTCACCGGAGCCTGGAGGCTGCCTACAACCTTCGTCATACCGCCCCAAGGTATTGTGATCTCCCACAGGTCTGTTCCATCGGCTACCCACACGTTCCCCGAGCTGTCAGTGGCAATCGCCGATGGACCCGTGAAACCCGATCCAAGCGTGATCTGCGGATCGCTTTCGAGCAGCAGCTCTGTCTGCGGATTCGGTATCTCGACCACCTGCTTTTTGGCCTCGTCCGCCACAAAAAGATCTCCTTGGCCATCGATGGCAAGATTCAAGTTGCCGGTGCCCAAATCGGAGGCAATCTGCGTTTGCTGCGAAGTAGCCAATCCGGTGCCAATATAAGGAATCTCGTAGATGTTGCCGGAATCGCCAATATAGAGATTGCCGACGCCGTCAACTGCTACGCCGCTGGGCGCCGATAGGCCGCTGCCGAAGACCTTGCCCGATGTCGGGCTGGTGGTGCCGGCAGGGTATTTCTCGATGGCCTTCAAGGCAGAATCGGCAACGTAGGTGTTGCCCCACAAATCAGCTGCTACTTGCTTTGGATTGTTCAGCCCGGAAGCAACGGACTGAATGGTGGCCGAAGAAACCACCGAAGCTGCCGCGCCTTGTCCAACACCACTCAGGTAGGCGTTGCTGCCTTCGATGGCGCTACCGGAGGAGTTGAGCAACTGCACCTCGCCCTCCACGGGGCCAGCCTTGGTGGTATTTAGCTGCACGTAATACGGGCACCAGCTATATGAGCTGGTTGTCGTCATGTTGGCGCTGAAAGCCGGATAGGCGGTGCCTGCGGTGCAAGGTTCAACCGGATTCGTCGGCGGGGGGACATCCAGCATTGGATTGTTAGCGACGGCTAGGAAATTTGCATTGCTCGGCTGAGACATTGCAATGTTGGTGACCGTGGTGGGCTGGTTGAACATGTAATAGAGGGCTTGCGTCTGGTTGATGGCAGCCGTGGCGGAGGTCGAGCCACTGGCGCCAGCGCTGATAGCGCTGGTCGAAATCTCGAAAGCCTTACTGCTCAAGCCGGTTCCTGACACGTAGAAGCTGAGTCCGTTCAGCGCGAACAGGGGGTCGCCCGACTTTGCCGAGATCGTGACCACCTCGTTTTCAGTGAAGGAGTTGTTGGCGGTCAACGTCAAAATTCCGCCGCCCGCTGCTACCGAGTAGGCCGCGACCGGCACTGCGCTCGGCCCACCCACCGCAGAAGCGCCCAGGCCGAGAGCGCCGGGCTTCCACTCAACAATGGTCGATGTCAAACACGTTGCCGCCTGGGTCTGCACGTCCGTGGTATCGCACTGTGGGCCGTTCACTCCGGCGGGCGACCAATTGTTGTTGTAACTAGTCGCGATCCAAAGGAACCCTCTTTTATCGACCATAGGCGGGTATCCGCCATCAACCGGCGAGACCATCACCGTATCGGCCCACACCAGCTTCGGGCTCGACGGTGTGCCCTCATTGGGAATCATGAAAACGCCATCTGCTTGCCCGCCATAAGCGATGTTGTTCGCGCTGCCGAAATACATGTTCCCTTGTGGGTCAATGAACATGCCGGTAATACCGTTCCAGCCGCCCTGGTCGATCCGCGGCAATGCCGATTCGGCCGTTCCGGTTCCGTCGCCGGCAATGGGTGCGGAGCCAGCGGCAATTTCGCGAATGCCATGCACATTGTTGGGATACTCGCCCTGGTTCTCAACGAAATACAGGTTGCCGGCGTGGTCAACCGCGAGCTGGGTAGCCCCGGCCTCTAAGCCCGTGATCAAGGGCGTAACCGAAGTGACAGTGCCGCTCTGATTTACCGTGTACTTGAAGATCGCCGAAGTAGAGGAGGTGCTTACATAGAACGTCACGCCGTCATCGGCCACCTGGAGATCCTGGGGCGGGATCGCGGACGTCTGGCCGCTGCTGTTGGTGAAAGTGGGGCCCGGCCAGATGCCCTTAGCGTTGAAGAGCCAAGTTCCCGAACTGGGGTCGTACGGAATCCGGCAGAACTGGACAGAAGAGCCATAGCGGTCCGTGACATAAAGGTTGTCCCATTTGTCAAACGCAATGGCGGCATTCCAGTACGAGCTCTTATTCTCCAGCTCCGAACAATCGGAGGCGTTCTTGCCTGGCTCGGGCCCTACGATCTCCGTTGGCACCGATGCGCCAGGCGCCAAATCGTAGATCACGCTGGCGGCGGAATCCAGGAACAGGATATGGCCGTAGATCGGGTCTTGCTTCATCGAATAGATCTGAACCCAAACGCCGGTACTGCCATGACTGAAGGGAACGACCGAGCCCGCCGAGACCTGGGCCGGAGCCTTAATGGGCAACTGCGCCATGGCGGCAACGCCTGGCAACAGGCCGGCAAGAAGAACCAGGCACGCAATCCGCGCAACCCTACGAAACATGACTGTCGATTCGATGGCCATACACTCCCTCCGACAAGCTCAACCCGATATCTCGTTACGAGCGGCTTACCTGTCCGCCCGCTTATGCGGCTTCGGTAGCAGGCGAGTGCCGCGCTTCTTAATCTTGCCCGACCGGCCATTTTGCTCTTGCCGGCCGTTTGCCACTCTCCCCTTCCGGACGCTGCACCAAGTTCACGCAGCGGTCGCCCGGACAAGGACCAATCAGAACGTGAACTTAGCCTCAAGCTCCGCCAGTCTGTTTCCGACCTTGATATTCGCAACGCCGAAATCCTGGTACTGGAGCATGCTCTGCGTCAGAGGCTGACCAACGGCCCCATTCTGGATACCGAGATTCAGGTTCGTGGTGTTGTTGTTGTTAAACGAAACCAGCGGATGGTTAAACACGTTGAAAGCACCCATCCGCAACTCCAGATTCTTTCCCTCTCCGAGAGGGAAACTTTTGAACACTGTCATATCGTGGTCCATGAAATACGGACCGCGCAGGTAGGGCAGCCGGTAGACTCCGTTGGTTCCAGGCTGCGGTATAACGAAAGCCAGTGGATTGATGAACTGGTGCGTATGCGATCCGCCCTTGGGACTGACACCCTGCGCAAGCCCAGGCATCATCTGCACATCCGGCGTGCCCAGCCACACCACGGGATTCATGTTGTTGACACAATACGTGAAGCCGTTCTTATCGGGCTGGATGCCGAATTCGGTTTCACAGTTTCCCGCATTTTGCGGATTTGTCTGGTTTGCATACGGAACCTGCACGGCATTCTGGAACCCTGCGTATCCGAAGCCGAAGTTCTCGCCGTTCTGAGAGGTCAGCGGGGTACCGCTTGACACCGTGGAAATTCCCGAGATCCGCCAACCATTGGTAAGCTCGGAGATCAACCGGTGATCGCCCTTGTAGCGTTTGCCCAGGTCAACCAGGTAGTGAATATTGAAGGTCTGTGTCCGATCGTACGGCACCGGGTTGTAGTCGTTGCGCAGATTGACCGGATCGACGAGTTGGTTGTTGTACGACGAGGCCGTAGCAAGGTTCTTAGCAAACGTGTAGTTGGCGCCCCACGTAATCATGCCAGGAGCCTTGTCCCACTGGATCTGCGCGCTGTTGTAGTTCGAGTAGAAATTATGCTTCAGCTGGTAAATGTGCTGGTAGAACGGATACGGACGGAAGACATCGGTCTCCGGCGTACCGAGAGATCCGATGCCATTGCTGGGACTGCCGTAAAGCCCAGTCAGAGTGCTCGGGATAAGTCCAAGATTGACATTGAAGAGGTTATCGTCATCGCTCGCCGGCATGTCCGGGTTGTTATTCGCGGGGCAACCCGTCTCAATGCCGCAGATAATGTTGATGTCCGATGCGCTGTTGTAGCTGTTGCTCCCGCTATACGATCCCAGATTCACGCTTTCGTTGCCAACGTACGCGACAGACAAGTGCGAAGGCCCCATGTGTATGAACTTGACCGCGGGGATGGCCTGATCGATTCCGCCGTTGAATTCGTAGTAGATGGGACGAGCGTTGTCATTCGGCGAAAGCACATAGACGCTGAAATCGGGAGGCAGGATGGGCGACTGGCTGTCGATCTGGTTGAAGGTCAGCGGTCCCGTCAGATTCGTGGTCTTGTATCCCTGGGCTGTCGCCGACGCCAGCGCATAGGGATTGAACTGCTCCTGGTTACGGTACATGCCCCAGCCGCCGCGCACTACGGTCTTGCCTTTTCCAGAGATGTCCCACGACACTCCCACGCGAGGAGTCACGTAGATGGATGGCGGGGAGTTGACGGAGTTCGACACGCCAGTATTCTGGGAAGACCACGCGACGCCCGGGAAACCGCTGCCGCTGCAGTTGCGCGTATAGCCGCTGCATTGCGTGTTGTAAAGGCTGTCGGAGAATGACGCCAGGCCATTGTTATGACGGTCCGTCCAAGGGCCAAGATGCTCGAAGCGCGCGCCGAAGATCAAGCTGAGCTTGTGCAGCTTCAGCGTGTCCATGGCAAACCCCGCCACCGTCGTGTAACGCAAGTCGACGAGAGGCGCGAAATTAGTCTGCGTATACGAATCGGCATACCCCTCGTACATCAGCGCCGTGGGGTTATAGCAGCTTCCCAGATAAGCGGCGCCGGAGTTGCGCAGGTTGCCGGCCGGGTTCGGATTCTGACATCCGCTATACGGCGCCTGATTGGACGACGAATACTCGTAGAACCCATTGCCGACATTGAAAGTGTACTCACCCTGAGGATAAGCGCCAGAATCCGCGATGCCGTTGTAGGTGCCCTGCTCCCCGTAGAAACCGAACTGCAGGAAGTGGTTTTTCAACTGCCAGCTCACGTTGTCCTGGAGGATCGGATCGACCTTCTTGGTGTGGATCCGGTTGTTATAGAAGCCGCCGGGCATGAGCACGTTCGGGTAGCCGTTTGAACCTCCACTGTTAATGGCAGGCACGGCATAGTCGTCGTTGTTCTTGTACACGCCCAAATAATTGAAACCCAAGCCGCCGTTTCCAGGAATGTCAAACCGGTCCACCGCCGTCGGGTTACCCATCTTTCCGGGCAGGCTGACGAAGGACATCGCGGCGGAGAACTCGTTGGTTACGCTCGAACCGAAGAGGCGGGTGTAGCGCGCGGCAAGGACATTTGAAACGTCGCCAGTGGTGATGCCGCCGGGATAAGGCACTCCCCCGGTCGGGAAGTAACCGAGAGCGACAGGATCCTCGTCGATTTCCTTCTGCAGTCCATAGACCAGGAAAAGATTATTGTTTGAATTGATGTTATATTGCAGCGTGGCCCGGAACACGCCCCCGTTCTGGGTCTGCTGGAGCTGCTGAATATAGTTGTAACCAAAGGGGTTGGTGAAAGGATCGGCGTTGGGCGCCGGGAACCAGTTTACCAGCGCCGCGCCGGCGCCGTTCATGTAGGGATTGGCATTGTTGTTGGCCACTGGAGTTCCATCAGCTCCATTCGGCAAGAAGCTATCCACATAGCACATCGGGAGAATGGCATTGGGGTTGGGCGCTCCATCAGGACGCCCGCCGCAGAGTTCGGCATTGAGCGAAGCGGCGCTGAAATCGCCTTGGCGCTCGGACGCGGTGGGTACCCAGGCGGAGATCGCCTGTTGATCGGCCTCAAAGACTTGGTGGTAATACTCGAACCCGGCAAAGAAGAACAGCTTGTCTCTGTTGTGATTGAAACCCGTAAACGGAATCGGTAGCGGACCGCCGAAATTCCCGCCTGGATAAAAGTACTGCTCGTCCGGTCGCGACTGGTGGAGATAATTGTCGTACCAGTCGTTGGAGTTGAAAATCGCATTGCGGGCCACCATATATGCCGCGCCGTGATACTTGGAGCCGCCCGTTTTCGTCGAGGAGCTGATGAGCGCTGGCCCCTTCGCGTATTCCGGGCCATATGAAGAATTGGAGGCCTTGACCTCGGAGACCATCTCGATGTTCATCTGCTGCACCGAACCCGAATTGGTGGCGATGTCGGTGAGCGAAACGCCGTCACTGACGATGGCGATGCCTGCCGGTCCGGAGCCGTTGGCTACATAAGCCGATGTGGGGCCGCTCAGGCCCACTACGGCGTTGTTGTATCCGGGACGGTTGAAGAGACCCTGATTGCCGGTTGACATCGCATATCCGGGCAACATCTTGACCAACTCGCCGGCGTCGCGGCCGACGATGGTGAGGTTGTTCAGGTCCTCGGAGGTGATGATGCTGCTGCGCTCACCGGTGTCGAGTGCTGCCACAAGGGAATCGACCTGCGCTTCCACGGTAACCGCTGTGGACGTGGCGCCCACTTTCATGCGGATGTCGGTATAGCTCAGTTGATCGCCCGCGCGCACCCGGAACGGCTGAGACTGCCAGGAGTCGAAATTCTCGGCCGTCACCGCGAGCTGGTAACTGAGGCCGGGGATAACGCTGGCGAATGCAAAAGCGCCACCGCCGTTACTAATCGCGGTGCGTTTGATTCCCGTTTCCTGGTCGGTCAAAACGACCGTGGCCTTTGGAATGACAGCGCCTGTCGTGTCCTCGACAACGCCAGTCACGTTTCCTGTCGCTTGCCCATAGACCGCCGTTTGCGCCAGCAAGAGCACCGCGGTTAGCATCACCAGCAACGAGGCAGTCGGCCTGTTCCCTGAAAAGAACTTCATAGTAGTCCCCCCGTCGGCTACATTCCGTCGTATCTTTGACACATGGTTCTCAGCCCACACACCGGACCTAGGTTATTGCACACCCTACTGTAAGCCTTTGAGTATTTGGACGCAGATTTTCGTTCCGTGCGTTGATGAGACGGAATTCTGAAGCTTGGGGCAAGAGTCTGTCAAGTGAATTCTTTCTGAGAGTTCCAGCGATGGGATCGATACCGCTGGATTGCCGGTTCTTGAGGCTCTTCACGCCTTTGCAGAGTGTGCTTTCCGTGGCTCCGCAGACGCACATCTGCTCTCGACAGCGCCATCATGAGCGCTCAGGGGTGGGGAGTTCGGCTGCTGTAAGGTCCAGTGGCGCAGCCCTCTCGCTTGCGGACCCTCGGTCGAGGAGGTCGATCGCCACCGCAACCATCAAACATCAAAGGCAATTCGCTTGGCAAGAGAAAAAACCGATTTACTCTTTATCCCCATTTTCTGCGCGAACCTGTATCCGCCGACGCCTTCGCGGCCCGTCATGCGGATTTCAGATCGGCCGCCGCCTCCCGCGTATGCTGCGGAATCGACGACGCGCAGAGTCGGCCATCGCTTCTTCCGCCCGGGCTCGAGGCTTCCATCGGACTTCGCTGAAAGCACCGCCAATCCAGGGTCGGATGGCATCTTTTTTCGCCGCGAGCCGCGTCTCTGCTCTTCTGGCATGATTGCGATATCATGAAATGCCCTGCTGGTCCCAAATGCGCGAATGCCGCAACCGGGGTCCGGTCAGTCCGCGTGCCGAACCGGCCGGACCCTGATATCGTGCCGTCTGGCGCGAGAATTTCGCGCCAGCATCGTCTCATTCCTCTTAGAATGGCACCACAAAAAGATTGATGGATTGCGCCGGGAACTTGTAATTGCTGATCGTGCTCGTCGTCCCGCTTCCTGACGGCGGCGTTACACTCACGCCCGCCTCCTGGACGATCGCATTCAGGTTGGCATTGCTGTACTGGTACACCTGTGCCGTCGTTCCGCCCGCCGCTGTGAAGTTCTCCAGGCTGATCGTTGAGGTTAGCGAGCCGTAGGTCTTGTTGATCACCATCACTGTAATGGCGTTGTCAGAGATTCTTTGGCCGCCGTAGACCGCCAGCTGCCCCTCGCCGTCGCCACTGGATCCCGTGCTCGTCGCGTAAAGATACGTGTTGCCAAACGTGGAGTCGTTCCCATCGTAGTTGCGGTACATGGCGAAGGCAAAGTTCCCGGGGCCCTGCTGGCTGTAGTTAATCGTTGGCCAAAAGGCGCTCATACCCAGGTCCTGGCGACCGAAGATGCCCAGAATGTCAGCCTCCACCAGGGCGCCGTTGATCGATTCCAGGCCGCCGAAGTTGTATTCGTCGATCGCTGTTTTAGTGCCCGGGTAATCGTTCGCGACCCAACTCTGCAGCATGGGAATCAGTTGCGGAGCCTGCACCGGCGGCGAGCAGCCCGGCGTGTAATTCGAGTCGGTGATGTAGTTTGGCTGCGGGTAGTTTGGGTCGGTGTAGGTCGAATCCCAGAAAACACGCGTCGCATTCATGCGCGTTTCTTGCTCCTGAGTATCCCCGGCGGTGGTAAAGGCGACCGAATTTCCGCTGCCGGCGGGGTAGTCCGGCGCGAAATACCCGTGGATATCCACGTAATCGAGCAGCCGGATGCCATACTGCTGCGAATAGCTGTTGAATTGCTGCAGGTAGTACTGGATCATGGGCACGCCGCCGTGCGCCTTCCGGTCGATGGGGTCGCTCCACGGCTGGTAACAGGGCGAACCCGAGTTCCATCCGCTCTCAATGTCCTTCTTGGAGTAGAAATACGCCCACCAGTTGTCGATTACCGGGCCGCTGACGAGGGCCGTCGGATCAGCGGTCTTGATTGCCAGCGCCGTGCCGATGCCGTTGTCAGTTGCCTCGTCGTAAGTAAACGGACTGGGATGAACGTCGCGATGCACGGCGTCCCACCAGGTCGGCTCGTTGTCCAGATCCCATATGGCCACGCCCATTCCGCTGCCTCCGTTGCCATAGCTCGGATTCGTCACCAGCGAGTTCACCCAGCCGCCCGACCAGGTCGCATTTGCCCAGGTTTTCAGGGTCGAGCTGGACGAGCCGGGCGCCGGGGTGGTCGTGCCGGTAATGCTCGGCGGCGGCTCGGCGAAGCTCGTGATATCCGGAATTTGGCTGGCCGAGGTGCCACTGCTTCCGTTCAGGTCAGCGCCGCTGGTCAGAACCCCGTTACCGCAGCCATTTTCAAACTGCTCCTGGTCAGGAAACTGCGATTGCGTAAAGCTGCAGGCGTATTCTGTATTGTTAGCTACCCACCCATTTACGGGCACCGTGCCCAGTGCCGCTGAGCCGGCGGCGTCAATGGATTGAACGAACTGCGTGAAGTTTGTGTTGCCGGTGGCGTTGGGAAACTGGCCCCCTCCGCCTATAAAGTTCTCAAAGTAGTAGTCACTTGCGGCGTTGGTCATGTTGTTTTGGTAGTTATACCGCGAAGTATCGTCGCCGCCCCAGCGCACGATGCCGGGGTTGGCGGTCTTCTCCGAGGCCGGATCCAGGACATACCCGTTCATTCCATACACGTATGGGCTGATCGTGTGCGGACTCTCGTTGGCGTTCGTTGGCGTCCCCACGTCCACCGTGAGCGCCGGACCGGTTGCCGTTGACGGCGGATTCAACGTGACGGTCGCGCTGCCGCTCACGTTCGTGAACCCGGTCATGGTGCTGGTGGCGGTAACCGTGACGGTCGGTGGCGCCGGATAGGGCGTGTTGTAGAGCCCCGCCGAATTAATGTCGCCGGGGCTCAGCGTGCTCCCCGTCGGGGCGGCCACGGACCACTTCACTGCGCTGCTGTAGCTGCCCGTGCCGTTCACCGTCGCCGTGAACTGCTGCTGTGCACCAATGGTTGCGGTGCTGGGCATTACATTGATCGACGTTATTCCCGCCTGGTTGTAGTTTGCAGTCACGGTCGTGCTGGCATTGACGGTCACAATACAGTTGAAGCCGCCAGACCCACTTGTCGAGGCGCATCCGCTCCACGAGACGAAAGAGTAGCTGTTATCGGAGAGCGCAGCACTCAGCGTCACCTGCGTGCCGGAATTGTAGGACCGCGTGAAGGGTGTTGTCCCCGAGCTTGCCCCGTTGTTGTCAGCGGGAGAGACGAGAATCGAGATGCCGCTCGAAGGTGCGGCGGAATCAACCGTGAGCACATAGGCGGTGGCGGGATTCACGGTCACCGATCCCGTTCCCGTTGTGCTCGCATATGGGGATGAGCCCGCTGCGTCGGGGGTGTAGGTTGCGGTCAGGGTTTCAGTCCCTGTGACCAGCGAGCTGGCGGGAATATTGATTGTGGCGCTGCCACTTGTCAGCGTGGTTGCAGTGGGAGTGGTGTAGCCGCCCCCGCTCAGTGTCACGGAGCCGGTCGGCGTCGGATTGCCGTTGCCCCCGCTCACGGTCACGGTCACGGAGAGGCTCTGATTGACGGTGATGCTCGAAGAGCCCGGAGTCACCGTCACGGTTGGCCGGGCCGGGCTCACCGTCACGCTCACGGAGCCCGTGACCGGGTTATAGTCGGTCGTGTCCGAGGGCGTGAAGGTCACGCCCTCGCTGGGTGTACCTGCATTGGGTTCCGTCGTGGATGTCGTCCAGGAATAGGAGCCGGGTACCGACGCCGTGCCGCCGCTCAGTGTCGACGAGGCGAGCGTCTGGCCGTAGGTGATCGCGCTAGCCGTTGGCCATGCCGTCACTGAAGGTGCGGTCTTGGAGGTCGTGGTGGTCCCGCCTCCGCCGCCCCCGCACCCCGCCATCCATAAACCTGCCAAAATACCCAGCGAAATCCCCGACTGCCGCCCCATCACCTTCATCACGCGACCTCTTCCCTATATTTTCTCTTTCTCTAATGGCATCCGATCTTTTGTCATCAGCCGCGACTGAGTCTGCAGGCTCACGTGCCGCCGTGGGAACCCGGACCGGCGCAGCGGGGCCGGGACCGAGGATTGTTCCCTGCCCCGAGCAGCCCTGTTCGCCTCGAAGCCCGGAGGCAGAGATAACGGTATCATGAATTTGCCTTGCGAGCCGATCCCAAGCGTTTTTCACTTGACAACGGGAATTTTTGTCGGGTACGGTGAACCGTTGTCGAACTTGTAGGAAAATCCGCTCGCAATCTCAGATAACTTGACGTGCTCGTTCTGCGCGGGGAGAAATGCCGGGGTTTACCGGTGGGTTTTTCAGGACTCCTTTTCCTTCGTATATTGGGCCGGTTTCTCGCAGGTCGATTCGGAGACAAGTGATTCGGCCCTCGCCGTTGAATCGTGCGTGAGATGGAATGAGATATTCACAGTTAGCGCAAACCGGGATGGACTTCAAATCGCAAAACCCTCACCAGAGATGAGAGATCGAAAGGTGCAGGAGTTCAAGAGGCAATCGACGTAGAACCGATGGACAGGAGCTGCGACCCCGGGTTGAGAGCTTGGGTAGATGCTGGATGCCGCGCTTGACGCAAGTTTGATGTTGGCAAAGGACGATACGGAACAAACCGGACCGTCATTGATTCCCGCGTTCGGGGATGGAAATATTTCGGAGGAGAAGGAATGCAAACCATTTTGAACAGATTGAGGACTCCAGTGCGGTCCTTTGCGGCGGGAACATGGGTAGCCCTGTTCGCGCTGTTGGCCCTTTGCCTTGTTGCCAATCCCGCGATGGCTGGCGGGAGTTCCTCACCCATCGTGGTCTCCGGCACGCCCGTACAGTTAGGAGCGCTCACTGGCGGCGGTTGGGACGGTTCCCAGGAGCCTGTGGGGGGAACTTTTGTGATCGGCGTGAACGGCGACGTCCTGGTCGGTGACGGATATACATCCAATGTTCTTCAGATCACTCCTTCCGGGACGGACACTAAGTTAGCTTCCGGCGTGGGCGCCTCGAACGCCGCGCTCGACAGCTACGGCAATCTGTACTTTGGTGGCAATTACAACGCCAACGTTTACAAGATTCCCTACATCGCTGCCACTGGCCAATATGTAGGCTGGACGACGACGCCAACCACCAACTGCCTTGGCGGCAACCAGGACACTTCGCCTTGTATCTTCGCGCCCGCGATTTCGACCTACCTAAACACCCTTGGCGGCCAAGGCTTCGCCGGCGTCGCCTTTGATGGACAGGGCAATTTCTTCTTCGAGACCAACACCCTCCCCACCACCAACCCCAACGCGATCTTCGAGTGCAATGTTGCCTGCATCTTCAACTCCTCCGCCACGCCGACACTGATTTATGCCGACAAGAATCCCGTTGGTGCGTTCGGAATCGATCCGTGGGGCAATCTCTACTTTGTCGATGGCAACAATAGCACTGGCAAGGTCACCAACCTGAACGAGATCCCTCTCACCTCGGGATCGTATGCCACCTCGGCAACCGTGTTGGAGAGCTACACCAACAAGGCCGGTTATGGCAACGGTATCAGCGGCCTAGCTGTCGCCGGCAACGGCACGTTGTACTTCTCCACCAACGGCGACGGCATTTTTGCCATTCCCAATACGCAATCGGGCGGACCCAATGTCAGCGGCATTTATATGGTTGCCACGCAGGGTGGAAAGGGTGTTGCGATCGATTCCCAAGGCAACCTCTACGGAATTCCCTATAACGGTGGCGACGTAGTGTCCTTCATTCCGGTGGGCAGCTTCTCGCTGGGCGCCTCTCCCACAGGCACCGCCGCAGCTGCGGTCACCGCTACGATCTTCGACGGCGCGGCCTCTTGCACTACGCCTCCGACGCTGGCGCTTTCCGTCACTGAGTTTGGCGTATCCACAACCGAATTCACCGCGGCCGCTGGCGCCACTTGCTCCACCACCTTCGGCGGAGGAAACGGTACGTTCGCTTCGGGGCCTCTCACCGCCGCTGCTTTCTCGTCATTTCCCGTCACCGTGAACTTCAAGCCCACCGCAGTCGGCAAGCGCAATGCGATGTTGACCATCACGGACTCCGCCAACAGTGCCAGCGGAACGGCAGGGCTCGCAGGCGTGGGCCAGGGCGCGATGGCTAATCTCGATCCCGGCGTCTGGACATCGTATACAAGCGGGTTTACCAAGCCCTATTCGGTCTCTGTGGATGCTGCCGGAGATATGGCTGTAGCTGATGAAGGAGGGAATGTTTTCTGGATCCCCGCGGGATCGCCGGCGGGTACCACACCTACGTCGATCGGCTCAAACTTCGTCGAGCCTGCCGCTACGGCATTCGACGCGAACGGGAATCTCTACATTGCTGACTTCTCGACTGACGAAGTCGTCGAGATTCCCGACGTAAGCGGCGCTTTGGCTCCCGCTTCGCAATCCACCCCGATACCAGCCACGATGGTATTCGACGGAACGGCGCTGAGCAAGCCGAGTGGATTGGCCGTCGGGCCCGATGGCAGGCTGTACATCGCCGACCTCGGCAACAGCCGTGTCGTAAGCTATGACCTCATCACCGGACAGACTGCGGTTCCGCTTACAGGGCTGAAGAACCCGTGGGGAATTGCCGTTGATGCGTCGAACAATCTATACGTCGCGGACACTGGCAATGGCAACGTGCTTGTCGACTTAGCTGGCGCACAAACCACTTTGACGGTGCCGGGCGTATCCGCACCCTGGGGCGTTGTGATCGACCCATCGGGCAGCTTGGTGGTCTCCGACCATGCAACCGGCAACATCGTGTGGGTCCCCAATGTCAGCGGGACACTCACCACTGCTAGCGCAGTAATGATCGAGAAGAATCCAAGTTCTGCGCTCGGAATTGCTCTTGACACTCTGGGCGACCTCTACACAACCGACGCGACAGGCAAAGCGGTGTATGCCATTCAGCGCACTGCTGCCGCCGTCAACTTCGGCACCGTCCAGGACGGCGTAACAAACTCCGGGACGGTCTACCTGATGAGCAACGGTACCTCGGGCGCAACCTTGGCAACACCCGACGTTACTGCGGCTTCCAACACCATGTTCACTCTGGTCCCGGCGGCAAGCGACGGATGCGCCAGCGGTACCTCCGGATCTCCCGGTTCGGCTTGCCAATTCACGGCCACCTTCGCCCCGCCCGTCGGCACTGCCAACGGAGCGCAGCAGGGCACGGCGACCATCAATGTCGCGACTCCGGCTGTCAAGTTCAACGTGAACATGAGCGGCGCAGCCACGCAGTCGGCGATTCTGGCGCAGACCATCACCGGCTTCAATCCTTCCCCTTCGTTGCAGGTTGGCCAGCAGATCACGCTGTCGGCTTCAGGCGGTGCCTCCGGTAATCCGGTCGTCTTCTCCATTGACCCCACCTCGACGTGCCTCAGCTGCGCAACCATCAGCGGAAGCACGCTGACGGCGGCGGCGGTCGGTTCCATCAAGGTGGACGCCAACCAGGCGGGCGGCGCCGCCGGCGGCAAGCAGTATGCGGCAGCGACGCAGGTTCAAGTGCCCATCACCATCAGCAACACTGTGGTTCCAGCGAACGTGCCCGCCTTCCTCATGAACCAGCAAAACTGGCTGGCTGCGCTTCCCGGAGGCGGAGTTTTCGCCCAGGACAGTCAGGCTGGCACCAGCTTTGGCGTGAACCCGCAGGGCAATGTCCTCATGGGCACCTCTTACGGGGATTCGGTGGCGCTCTACAACGTTCAGGCCGGAACCTGGACGAAACTCGGCAGCTACGGCAAATACAACAACACCGGCGGCGTAGCCGTGGACAGCGCAGGCAACCTGTACGTAGGCGCCTTGTATAGCAACATCATTGCCAAGATCCCCTACAACAACGGAGCATACTCGGCGGTGACCGACGCCAGCAGCGGGACCGCGCCGGCCAACTGCACAAGCAGCAGCACCACCGAGTGCGTCATAGCTCCCGTGGCGGCCACTGCAGGCATCGGCGGCGTTTCGGCGATGACCTTTGACTCAGCGGGCGACCTCTTTATCGGAACCGACGATCAGGGGAACAATCCCTGGTCCATCTGGGAATGCACCGCCGCTTGCCTGTCCAATGGCACGCCTGCGCCGGTGATGCTCTTCCAGGAACCGGCCGGAAATAATTCCTCTAAGACTGTGGGGCAGTATTACACCGGCGCTCTGGCTGTCGATCCGTGGGGGAACCTGTTCTTCACCGATTCCCTCCTTCTCGATCAGTCGGCCAATACCAGCGAGAGCACGATTTCCGATCTCAACTATCTGCCCACGAGCACCGGCGCGGGCTTCGGCGGGGTGACGACGGGCTATGCCGCTACGCCGAAGCTTCTTCAGACTTTCACTGACGCAAAGCCAGCCGGCTACGACGACGAATTGGACGCTGTCGCCGTGGCCTCCAACGGCACCGTGTACTACTCAATTCAATATGACGGCGTCTTTGCCATCCCGAACACTCAGGCTGGCGGTCCAGTCGCCGCGAGTCAATACGTAGTGTCAAGCCAAGGCGGCAAAAGTATGGAACTCGACGCCCACGGCAACATCTTTTACACGGCGTATTACAGCGGCGACGGCGGTGACACGCTTGGTGAGATTCTGACGTCCAACAACCTCGTCACGCCCAACGCTCAGTACGATGGCGCCCCGGTCAACGCAACAGCTAACATCGTCGACAACGCATTCGGCTGCGGAACGGCAGCGACGATCGCGATCGCTTCGTCCAACACCGAATTCGCTGCGACAGCGGGAACCACGTGCTCGTCGATCGCGGTTTCGTCAGGTAATGGGACAGTATCCAACCCGATTGCCTCGGCCTCCGGCTATCCGGCTACCATCACCTTCACGGCGACAAGCCCAAACACTCAGACTGCAACCTTGACAGTATCCGATACCACCAACGGAGGCATAGGAACCGCAACGGTGACCGGCTTCGCCTTGACGACTCCGCAGACGCTCACCTTTACGGCGCCCACAACAACCACCTACACCTACTCGCCTGGCATGAAGATCGTGGTGAGCGTAACCAACGGTGGTTCAAACAATCCGGTGGCCTTCACGGTTGACACGAGCAGTTCGGGAGCCGGAACCCTCTCCGGCACTACAGTGACCGGTACAACCTCGTCGGCCACGTTGACAGTATCCCAGGCAGGCAGCGTTGTGATCGACGCCAACGAAGCGGGCGGCCTGGCGAACGGCAAATATTACGACGCTGCGGCGCAGGTCCAGTTGACGCTCGCCATCGGGAAGGCATCGGGGGCGATCACCTTTACGCCGCCGACCTCGCCGGTCGTGTACTCATCGGGGTTGACGGTTAACCTGAGCGCGATTGGCGGCGGCGCCTCGACTCCCGTGGTCTTCACGGTCGACTCGAAAAGCACCGGCGCTGGAACCGTCTCCACCACGACGGTAGCCGGCAACACCTCGTCGGCGACACTGACGGTCACTCAGGCGGGCACCATAGTGCTCGATGCCAACCAGGCGGCCGACGTGAACTACCTGGCTGCGCCGCAGGTTCAGCAAGTCCTGGTGGTCAACCAGGCGAGCCAGACCATCACCTTCACTCCGGTCACGACGCCGCTCTATTACATTGTGTCGTGCTCCAACATCACTCAGTGCGCGACCATCCAAATCCAGGCTACGGGCGGCGCTACGAATAATCAGGTCGCCATTAGTCCGGATCCGAAGAATGGCGTTGCCTTCACCATCCTAAGTAGTTCCGTGACGAACGGAATCACAACCACGACGCTTGCACTGGTACCGAACCAGACCCTGCCATCCCCGGCCAATCTCGTCCTCGACGGGAATCAGCAAGGCAACTCCAACTACTCGGCTGCCACACAGGCAACGATCACCATTCCTGTTCTGTCGGCGCTACCGCTGCAGACCATCACCTGGGCCAATCCGGGAACGCAGGTTGCCGGCGCCACCTTGACGCTCAACGCGACGGCGAGTTCCGGGCTCGCGGTCACATACGCTTCAGGCACAACGTCGGTCTGCACGGTCAGTGGTTCGAAGGTCACGTTTGCGAATGTGACCTCCGCCAGTGCTTGCACCATCACGGTTTCACAGCCTGGCGACAACAAAACCTATGCCGCGGCAGTGCCGTTGACGCAGACATTCGCAGTCAATTCCGCTGGGCAGAACCCGAACCTGAGCATGAACCTCTCACTCTCCTCGCTGATCATTCAGCCGGGAACCGTTGGGGTGACGCAGATTACCCTCACCTCTGTGAACAACTTCGCGGCTAGCTCGATCGCCTTCTCCTGCAGCGGCTTGCCAACCGGCTATACCTGCGCTTTCAACCCGAATCCTGTAACGGTCTTTGCCCAAAGCGCGACAACTGGTATTCCTCTGGGCACAACTGTAACCACAACGCTCACCATTACGCCGCCCGCGACGGCTGCTGTTGTCCGCCAGGACTTCAGACCGCTGTTCCCGGCGACCTTGGCGGTAGCGCTCTGCTTCTTGGGCTTCAAGAAGCGCAACCGGCTCTTCATGCTCGTGTTGCTGGTTGCCCTCTTTGCCGGCTTGGGCGTCGTCTCAGGTTGCGGTGGCACATCGTCCAGTTCGACGCCGCCTCCCGTCACGTCGACAGCCACCATCACCGCCACTCCCGCGGCAGGGCTTGCGGGCGCGTCCGGATCGGTGACATCGAGTGCGACCCTGTCGGTCACCCTCGAGTAGGCTGATCCGCGATTGACTTGCGTAACGATCGGGGCCTCCTCACCAGACAGAAAGGTGGAGAGGCCCCAAATTTTCAGAGCGGCCATCGGGTAGCGGCAGGGGTCCTAGACTTCGAAGAGGCAACTCCGCTCCGAGTTACAGGACGATGACAACCAAATGATTCTGTTCGCGTTATAATCTGGGTGTTTCGTTCTGACGTTACGAAGATTGCATGAACCAGATAAATTGATTTACTATGCGTTCTCTGCAAGAATTGGGCCGAACGGTTCTCTGTCCCAATGCAACGCGGGCGTTGGCCCGTGCAGTATCCGGAAGACGCTTGAACGCTTGTACACAGGCGCATCAAGTACGATTCATGTGCTCATTCGCGGTTGTGAGTTGGACCGGCCATTCTCTTCGCCGATGGCAAACCAAGGAGAAATCTCATCATGCGTTTTGGAATGGCTTGTCTGTTGGCATTTACGGTACTGGGAGTCGCGGGCTGCGGCGGATCTAACTCAGGGACATCCAAAACCCTCACCACTCCGACGATCACCTGGGCAACACCATCGCCCATTGTTTATGGAACGGCCCTGAGTTCGACCCAGTTGGACGCAAGCTCCGGCGGCGTGGCAGGAACGTTCGCCTACTCGCAGGCCGCTGGTACCGTGTTGACGGCAGGATCGCAGACGCTTTCGGTCACCTTTACGCCGACTGACACTGCCGACTACACCAGCGCCATCGGCAGCGTCACGCTGGTTGTGAACAAGGCTACGCCGACGATCACCTGGGCAACGCCATCGCCCATTGTCTATGGAACGGCCCTGAGTTCGACCCAGTTGGACGCAAGCTCCGGCGGCGTGGCAGGAACGCTCGCCTACTCTCAGACCGCTGGTGCAGTGTTGACGGCAGGATCGCAGACGCTTTCGGTCACCTTTACGCCGACAGACACTGCCGACTATATCAACGCCACTAACAGCGTGTCGCTCACGGTAAACCAGGCCACGCCGGTGATTATCTGGCCGACTCCGGCCCCCGTCGCACAAGGAGCGACTCTCGGCTCTGCCCAGCTCGATGCCACATCCAATGTGCCTGGCACCTTCAGCTATACGCCGCCGTCGGGCACGGTGCTGAATACTGCCGGAACCGTTCAGCTCAGCACCACTTTTACGCCGACAGACGCAACGGACTACACCACGGCAACCGCCAAAGTGTCGCTGACTGTGAATCCCACCCAACCCGGAGTGACGGTGGACTTCGGAACCGAAGAGCAGATCATCCGCGGCTTCGGCGGATCGACCGCATGGCTGGGACAACTTACCACCGCCCAGGCTAATGCCCTATTCAGCCCCAGCAGCGGCCTCGGCCTCAGCATTCTGCGCATGCGCATCGATCCCACCGGCTCCGCCTCCACCAACTGGGTTACATCCAACTGGGGCCAGGAGGTCATAAACGCTCAGGAAGCGGTCAGCGCCAACCCCAATGCCATTGCCTTCGCGAGCCCCTGGACTCCGCCCCCCTCGATGAAGACCAGTTCTACATCCCAACCCTACTACTCCGGCACGGCCGCCTGTAGCCCTGGAGCCGGATACTGCGGCGGCTATCTGAACCCGTCGAACTATGCCGCCTACGCCACGTACCTGGAGGATTTTGTCACCTATTTCAACGCCAATAGCACCTTCAATTTGTATGGCATCTCCATGCAGAACGAACCGGACTATTCAGCTGCCTCTACTGAGAATTACGAGTCGTGTAGTTGGACCGCCGCGCAGATGGATACCTGGATCGCGGGCAACGCCTCCGTGCTTACAGCGAAGCTCATCATGCCGGAGTCATTTCAGTTCATACAGGCCCAGTCAAATACGGCCCTCAACGACCCGAAGGCTGAGAACTTGATCAGCATTATCGGTGGCCACCTCTATGGAGTTTCGCCTGCCCCGTACCCTCTTGCCGAGCAGGACGGCAAAGATCTCTGGATGACCGAGCACGCCCTGACACCGTCGGGGGCGCAGCCCACCATCACAGACGCCCTCCTCGCGGCCGAGGAGATCCACAATTCCATGGTTACGGGCAGCTACAACGCCTATATCTGGTGGTGGATTTGGGACGACCCTAACGACGGCGTCAATTACGGCCTGATCAACTCGAGCACCACCAGCCCCGCTCCGACGTACTACGGCTACGCCATCGGCCAATTCGCCAAGTTTATCCAGCCGGGGTACTACCGTTACCAGGCCACGGCTAACCCTTCGACCAATGTGTATGTGTCGGCCTACGCCGGGACCGAGAGCGGCACGCAACACTACGTGATCGTGGCAGTCAACGCGGGGGCGTCTGCTGTATCGCAGTCCTTCACCCTTCAGAACGGGACCGTTACCTCGCTAACGCCCTACGAAACCACTGCCGCTGGGGGACTGATGCAACAGAGCACCGTCACAGTGTTGAGCGGCCAGTTTACTTACACGCTGCCCGCACAGAGTGTTACTACGTTTGTTGAATAACGCCGCTCGTTTGGCATAGCTATCTAGTCGATCCCGAAAAAGTTGCTTTCAGGCACATGCAGAAGGAGTTTGCGGAGTGCTCGACCGTTGCAGGACCGGAATCGATTCCCAGATGCGCATCAGGCAGCGGAGAAAATGCGCTAAAAAGCTCCGAGGAGGTTGTGGAAGTTCATGGCGGCGGGCGCCACTCACCGTGCATGATCGCGATTGATGAACACTGGACAACTTCCAGTTGTCGACAGAGAGCGATGCGGTCATAGAACCCTTGCGCTGTCTTTCGGCGGGATGAGGAAAACATCGATGGGATTTGGGGTTGGACGTCCCAGCAGGAATCCCTGGACATCTTCAGCTCCGAGTGCCCGGATGAGTTCCAGTTGCGCGGACGTCTCCACGCCTTCGGCGATCACGCGTTTGCCGATATTACGGGCCAGCATGATGAACGTGCGAATCATGGATTTTATGTCGGTCTGTGAGTTCAGATTCGATACAAAGGCCCCGTCGATCTTGAGAGCATCGAAGGGCAAGAATGGCATATAGCTGAGGGAGGAATAGCCAATGCAGAAATTGTCGATGACTACGCTAACGCCCAAGGCGCGGAAACGATTCATGATTTCGACCGCGTCCCGGTGGCCCGTCAGCACGACCGACTCCGCGATCTCGATTTGAAGAAGTTCGTTCGGAAGTCCGGTTTGCAGCAGGATGGAGGACACTTCTTCCACGAAATCCTTGCGGAGGAACTGGATGCTTGATACGTTGACCGCAACCTGAATAGGGTAGGGCACGATGCTCTGCCACCGGACGGCTTCGGTACAGGCCTGATGCATGATGTGGGCACCCAGATACGAAATCAATCCGCTCTCTTCGGCAATGGGGATGAATTTGCTTGGAGGTATTTGACCGAGATTTGGATGGGTCCAGCGAGCCAGGGCCTCAAAGCGGATCGGGCTGTTGCCGTTTATCTTAAACTCCGGCTGATAGTGTACAGAGATTTCTCCGCCCGCTACGGCGTCCCTCAGTTGATTCGCCATGCTCAACCGTTCATGCACCAGGAATCCGATTTCGGGGGAAAAGCACATGACGCGATTTTTGCCTTCGCGCTTAGCGGCATACATGGCGCTGTCGGCTTGCTTGACGAGTTCCGCGGCGTCGTTGGCGTTTTCAGGAAAGATGCTGATGCCGATGCTGACGTTGATGGTGAGCTCGTGACCTTCGACGCTGAAGGGATTGAAGAGCGTTTCTCGCAGGCTTTCGGCGGCCAGTGCCGCTTCCTCCCGAGAATTCAAATCGGACAGGATCACCACGAATTCATCTCCCGCGAGACGGGCTAGAAAGCCTGTATTGCCAACCCGCGACCGCAGACGGTCAGCCACCAGCACCAGCAGCACGTCGCCAATAGAATGGCCGAGGCTGTCGTTCACGACCTTGAATCCATCCAGATCGAGATAGAGCAGGGCAACTATGCCAGCATCCCTTCTGGCGTCCGCCAGAGACAAGGTGAGCCTTTCATAAAGGAGTCTGCGATTGGGCAGGCCGGTAAGGACATCGTTAAGCGACTCGTATACCGCCGCATCCTTTGCTCTCTGCAACTCGGCCTGATTCTCCCTCAGCTGGGTGACATCGATCGCAGTGGTTTCATACACCGTACCTTCCGCGGTGCTTACAGGCGTGATGTTGGTCAGCAAGTGCACCGTGACGCCGTCGTCCCGGCGCAGGCTTACGTCCCGATTGCTCAACGCTCGCTCTCGAAGAGCCGCGCTCAGTTGCTCGCCGTGAGCGGGCTCGACCTGGAAATCCCAATAGGAGCGGCCGATCAAATCTCCTCGCGACTGGAACCCAAGCAAATTCACAAACGCTATATTGCAGTCGACGATAGTGCCGTCAGGACGCCAGGTATAGACCGCTGCGAGATTGCGCTCAAAGAGCCTGCGGTACTTTGTCTCCAGTTGCAGCTCATTCTCAAACCGCGCGCGAATGGTTGCGGTTTGCTTGCGCACAGTTCGCCTCAGCAATATCACCCAGACGAGCGGTGCGAACACAAACAAGCCCACGCCACCCAAAATGGCCATTCCACGTCTGGGCGTCAACCAGCCAAAGCCTCCCTGCACGACTATGTCTGCCGGCGAATCAATGAGGATCAAAAGGGACTCGGGCCACTCCGAGGTTCCGCTCCGAATTAACGCAACGCCGGTCAACTCCAGAACGGAGTCGCGTTGGAGGCCAACCGTCTCACCTGTAACATCGCTTCGCAGCAGAACAGCATTGAAACGCTGTTCTCCATCCTGAAGTTGGTACACGAACTCCGTTGCATTGGCGCTCTGACTGATAAGGTGCGCCTTCAGATGTACTCGCCTTCCGTCGAGAGAGCGCTTGACCACCTCCGCCGCCGTCAACTGGAGCGGCACGATGGCATCGGCGTTCGACTGGACCACGGCTAGGCGCACTGCGGAATCCGACAACTCCAGGCCAAACATTCCATGGCTTGGGAACCCAATCGCGTCCACTGTACTGCCGGTTTGGACGGTAGCCGTTTTCCTGGTTCCCACAAACACCATGCCCGAGCTGTCCTGGACGGAAAACAGTCCGGGAGACTGCCACGTCACTATGCCGCGAACATGAATCTGGCGCACGAAGCGTTGGTCCGCATCTTGGGGGCGCAGTTGTTCGGTGGACGTGGGTGGTGATGAAAAGAACTGCGGCAAAGGGGGCGTTTCAACTTTGATATCTTCTAGGCTCTCGACGAAAAGCTGCGCCGCTTCGCGTTTCTTTGTTACATCGTTGATATGCTGCCCGACAACACCTTTCACCTTCACTGTGGCGCCGATAAGGCTTTGCGCGGCCGTGCTATCCGGCTCAGGTACGGCCAACCACACCAGTTTTTTTCCATCGAATACGCGGAAACAGGCGCGGGGCCAATTGTTGTAGCACGGGTGCAGCACGCCTTCGGTGACCACCCAATGACTTTCCCCCGCTCCGGTGTCGAGCTCAGCTATGCTTCTCTGCTCCGGATTCGGGAGTACCCCTCGGCCCAGAACAAAGATCCTGACCTGAGCGATGGCCGGACCGTTATCCCCCGCCGTCGAAACGCCGTCCACCCGAACGCGCGCGCCTCTAGGATACTTTGTGCTTGAGCCGTGAACATCGATGAAGGTTGTGCCGGTTTGATCCTGCACAAACAAAAGACCCCACTCCGGATCGGAATACGTAACCACCGCTTCAAGCTCGATCGGGTACGCATTAGCGGCTTCGGTTTTACTCAGGCGGAAAATGTCCTGCACCGTGCGCAGGGGAGGCCGGCGACCGGAGAGATCGCGCGCCTGCGACAAAGCGAGACATGGAAAGAGAACGAGAATCGCGGCACAGCGCAGTGCAGGGGCACACAGGCCCCGCCCCTCTCTTGCGGGACTCTTTGTCTCCATGCGCATATCCGCAACCGGCTTTCTCAGTCAATCAGGAGCGCTGCTCCAATTTACGCTGTTTTCCTGCCAAGGCTTATTCAGGGCATATCTGACTGGGCGAGAGAGGTTCGCTGCTTCGAGGTAAAGTGGATTTCAAAACGCGTCTTCTCGCCCTCGGCCTGCCATATTTCACGATCCAGGCTCATCCTGCCTCAATCGGCCCCGGCCGCAAACTGCGCGCCCGATGGCTCAGCTTTGAGCCGGGATATTCACTATGATGCCCAGTTTGCGCATAATAAGCCGTTCCAGGGGGGCTTTGCACTACAACTTTTGTATAATGCAAAGAATAATCAGACCGTCCAGACGGCCAAGCCTATACGCTTACTCTTTTTGCTTTCCGCCAAAGTGATCGGCCCCGGCATTCTAACCCGATGGGAAAGCCCATCACCAGCTGGTATACGCTTCAGCCAGATCGTCGTTTCCCCTATTTAACTCGTCAGCTCAGAGCGATACAAGCTCCGGCTGTCCAAGATTCCTTCCACATGTCAGCGCCGGTGCAAAAATGGTTCTTCCTCACATTTGGTGAACCAGTGTCGGCACTTTGCCGGCGGAGAGGCTTGGGGATAAAAAAGGAACAGGTTCTGGTGATTCCGCGCAACCTGCATTGGGGAGAGGATACTGCTGCCTGATGGCGGCGAGGTTGTATTGAATCTGCTGCAGGTTCAGGGCCGGGACCGGATCCTCATGGTCCTGCGGCCGGCAGGAACGGCCAACAGTTGTCCCGTTTGCCAGCGGCGATCTGACCGGATTCACAGTTGGTATCGCCGTCGGCTAAACGACCTTCCCTGGGAGGGCATCCCAGTCCGCATCGAGTTGCAAGTGCGGCGATTCTTTTGCGGCTCGGACGGCTGCCCGCAGCGGATCTTTACCGAGCGGTTGCCGAAGACGGCCTCGCGTTATGCGCGGCGTACCTCGCGCCTGAGCTTTGCGATCGAGCAGATCACTCTGGCATTGGGCGGATCTGCCGGATCTCGCCTGGCCGAACAACTTGGCATACTTGCATCAGATTCGACTTTGCTGCGACAACTGCGGCGCAAGACCGTCGATGAAGCCATAACGCCACGCGTGTTGGGGATCGACTACTGGGCCTGGCGAAAGGGGCACCGCTATGGAACGATCCTTTGCGATCTGGAGCGCGGCAAGGTGATCGATTTATTGGCGAACCGCAGTGCGGAAAGCACCGAGCGCCGGTTGCGTGCGTACCCTGGAACGGAGGTAATCAGCAGGGATCGCGCCAGCCTATACGCCCAGATGTACAGAAATAGCTCAAGCGATTCAGTCGTCGACCTATTGGCGCTTCGAATGCGCGGTAGCTGGGGAAAGATGGTAACCGAATGGCCGAGCACACGGTTGACGAGGCGCGGTGTGAATGGAGCGCTTCGACCCGAGTGCACTCTCCGCGAGTTTCGAAGCGCAAGAAACGCTGCAATTGAGTGACTCCGCATGGAAGAAATTCAAAATGACCCGCGTCTTTCGCGGAAAGAAATTGACGGTCGCTGTCAGGAATCCAGCCGGAGTGCAAAAGGGCGTGAAGAAACTGGTTCTCAACGGAACGCCGCTGGAGGGGAATTTTATTCCCGCCGAGCAGTTGCCGGAAGAGAATCAAGTCGAGATCATCCTGCTGGGGTAAGGCGCCAATCCGCCTGGATGGCAGGCTCGATGAGTCAGGTCGTCGAGGGCGATGCGAGTGCGGCCTGGCGATCGACGAGCCTAGAAGACTCTTCCGGGATGTCGGCCAACTCGTCCCGCGATTGATGCTGCGCTACACTGAGGATTCGGCGCTTCAAAGGCCCGGAGCAGACAAAATGGCGACAGTCACCATGAAAGATATCGCGCAGGCGCTGGGGGTCTCTGTCATGACCGTGTCTAAAGTCATGCGCGACCGACTGGACGTCGGTGCAGAGACGCGCCAGCGAGTGCTGTCCAAAGCGAAAGAGTTGCACTACAGGCCGAATCTCACGGCGCGTAGCCTGGTAACGGGAGAGAGTCGCCAGGTTGGGGTCATCGTGCCCACATTGCTTCATCCGTTCTTTGCCGAGGTTCTACAAGCACTGTCCTCCACCATGAGGCAAAGCGGGTATGCTGTCATGATCTCTTCGTCGATGGAAGATCCAGCGATTGAAGAAGCGGCGATCGAACAACTGCTTGGGCATCGCCTCGATGGCTTGATTATCGCGTCGTGCAGTACTTCTTCCGCGAAATTCCGGCAACTGGAGAAGCAGGGAACTCCGTTTGTGCTGATTGACCGCTTCTTCCCAGAGTTCCGGACAAATTTTGTCGGAGTAGACGATCACGCGGTCGGCCGGATTGCAACAGAACATCTGATTGCGATGGGATGCAAGCGGATTGCGCATATCCGAGGCCTGGAGTTTACGACGGGGGTGGGGCGATTTGAAGGCTATAAATTGGCGCTCAGCCGCCATAGGCTTAAATTTGACCCTGACTTGGTTACTCCCTACCTGTCCACGGATGGATTGGATTGGCAGCAGAGCTTCGATGCAATGCGCCAACTGCTGGCCGGAAAGCCCTTCGACGGAGTCTTTTGCTACAACGATCCCATTGCAATGTCGGCGATCGATGTAGCGCTGGAGGCAGGCTTGCGAATTCCCCAGGATATTGCGTTCGTGGGATGCGACAACCTGCACTACGGCGCTAGCCGTAGAGTTCAACTTTCCAGCATCGATCATCACAGCAGCCAAATTGGAGTCCGCGCAGCCAAGCTGCTGCTCAAGCTGCTTAACGACAAGGCAACCGCATCTTCCCGGCGTGTGGTTCTTCTGCCTTCACTGGTCGTGCGCCATTCCTCGCTGCGCCGCGAAAAGGCCCATTAGAGCAACCGAATTATTTCCCTTCAGCTGATCGCTTCCTGCTCCGCCGCCGTCGAAAAAAGCACCCTTGCGAATATTCCAGAAGGCGGCTATCGTATTGAAACAACTAGTTATTGTATCGTTCGCGTTATCGTTAAATATTTTTCTTGACATTCCCCTGACGGCAAGCCTACACTCCGATCTCGAAAATATTTCAGCAGTGGAATTTCCCCTTCCCTTCCTCTGCCTTGATTTTGGAGGTCCTACAGATGCTGCCAAGGATGTGCTGTCCCATTAGGTCCGCACGAGTGCGTCTCGGTTTTGCCGGGATGCTGATTCTTCTAACAAGCGCGCTGCCCTGCGCGCTGCGAGCCCAGACTGCCGGCGAAGGCACCATAACGGGCACTGTGACGGATGCTACCGGCGCCGTTGTCCCAAGCGCCACGGTAACCGCAACCAACGCCGCAACCAATGTGTCTACAGTACGCACGACGTCGTCGGCGGGCATCTACACCATCTCCCCTCTGCCTGTGGGAATCTATTCGCTCACGGTAGCAGCTAAGGGATTCAAGACCTTGAATCAAGAGAATCTCAACGTGGATGCGCTGAATCCGCTTGCATTCGACCCCGTGATGGGCGTTGGTTCGGCATCGGAGACGGTGACTGTCACAACGGCTCCGCCGGTCCTGGATACAGAAAGCGCTGTATTGGGCGCAGTAATGGAGAACCAGGACTACTCCAATCTCCCTATTCTCATGTCCACCACACAGCAACGTGATCCGACTGCCTTTGCGACGCTTGTACCCGGAGCCCAGGGCGGTTCTCGCACACCCGTTGTTGGCGGCATCGCCAACTATCAGGGTTATCTGTATCTGGACGGCGTGCCTTCTGAAACCATCAACCAGCAGGGCGACAACCGCACGGTTTCGTTGAGCATGAGCCTTGAGGCCGTCGATCAGTTTCAGGTTCTCACCAGCGTTCCTCCGGCGGAGTATATGGGCGCCGGCGCATCGAACTTTACCATGAAATCAGGCGGCACCAAGTATCACGGCCAGGTTTCCGATTTCGTCCGCAACACGGTTCTGGATGCATGGCAGTACGTCCAGAAGCAAATCAAAGTGCCGAATGCGGCCGGACAGCTCGTTCCGGCGGGGAAGAATATCGAACATGCGAACGAGCTTTCCGCATCCGTCGGCGGCCAGGTTCCCCACACAGGAAATAAGCTGTTCTTCTTCTTTGCGTACGATAGATATCATTCACGCTTGAACGATGCTCCTGGACAAACGACCATTCCTACCGCTGCGATGGAGCAGGGTGACTTTTCCGCTTTCTCCGACAACGGCGTAGACGATGTCCCCATCATCTTCGATCCACTCAGCAACGCGTGTAGCGGTGGCGTTTGCACGCGGCAGCCATTCAGCTACAACGGCAAGCTTAACGTGATTCCCCCCGGCAGAATCTCGGCAATCACCAACAAGATGCAGTCGTTCATGCCGAACTATCCAGGCTCGCCTAACGCGAATCTTGCAGGCAATGTCAATTCTGCCGTAATCAACAATAACTACCTTGGCACGCAAATCGGCGGGCGCGACAGCCATCTTTACGACTGGCGCGTGGACTATGACCTGAGTCCGAAGAACCGGATTTCATCTGTTGGAGCCATGGGGCAGTTCGTTTATGCCAACAATTACTCGGCTCCGTATTTGCCTCCGCCGTATGCTGTCGGCGACTTTGCCACCATTGTTCCTAAGCAATACAACATTGAGGATGCCTATACCATCACGGACCATCTAACCAACCAATTCAAGATCGGTTACACACGGTTCTACATGCCTATCACCAACGCAACTCAGGGCGTTGCCAACTACACGATCGGCGCGATGGGCGTAACCAATCTGCCGCTAGGGCAGGCGGGCCAGGAGTTCCCCGGCGTAACGTTTGGGGGAAGCGGAGCAGGAACCGCAGTCAACGGAATAGGAAAGCTTCTAACCACCCAGGTTGCGCCGGCCACTTGGACGACCGACAGCAACGCTGTATCAACACAGCTCACTATTCCCAACAATTACGCCATGATCGACAACGTGCAGTGGCTCAAGGGCAAGCATCAGTTCACCTTTGGCATCACCTATCAATTTGAAGGTCTCAACAATGCCAATCCGGCGACCTTCACCGGCATTTTGCCTCTAGGCTTCGATCAATATGCGACGGCTAATTACTCACCCAACTCTTCGAATATCGATCAGAGCAATACCGGCTACGGTTACGCCAGCTTCCTGCTCGGCGCTGTGGGCGCAAGCGGCAGTGGAGGCACAACAGGAACAACCCTGCCTTTGCAAAATGTGGCTACCATCTACAGCCGCATCAAGGCGATAGCGCCGTTTGCCGAGGATACCTATAAGCTGAGCTCAAAGATAACCCTGGATGTCGGACTTCGCTGGGACTACCTGCCGCCCTTGCACGAGAAGTTCAACCACTTCTCCTTCCTGAATCCAACCGCAATCAATTCGGCTACGGGGACTCCTGGCACGCTCGAATTCGATGGAAATTACGGAGGGGCAGTCGCAAGCTGCGGTTGCACTACACCCATTCAAACCTATTGGAAGAACTTTGGACCGCGCGCGGGTATTACCTATTCCCTCAACTCGAAGACAGTGATTCGCATCGCTTCGGGCGTTGTCTACTCGCAGGGCGGCGGCACGGGCGGCGGACGTGTTGCCGGCGGACCAGGCGCTTCCAATGGAGCCGGTCAGGCCCTTGGCTTCAACACCAATGCAGTAGCGCCGGGCGACACTCTTTCCGGTGCGGCTGCCGGCCCTTCGTTCTGGCTGAACAGCACGAATTCAGCGCTCTTCGGCGCTGGATATGTTTATCCGGCCGCTCCCACTCCAGGCGCTGCCAGTACCATCCTCAGCTCGGGCAACTATCTAACCAGCACCGGCGCTTTTGTCACTCCGTCCTCCATGGGATATGACGATCCGTATGCATCGGGCCGCGCGCCAGAGTATACCTTCTGGAACGCAGGCTTTGAGCGGTCCATTACCAAGGACATGACGCTCCAGGTCAACTATGCCGGTGACGAAGCCCATCATACCTGGGACGGCGGCGCGACGAATGAGCGCGGCTATTGGAACAATCAGCTCGACCCCAAATACCTTGCCGCTCTCGGCCCAGTTAATGGCGTGAGCGCAACGGGGAAACCCACCTCACTTCTGACCGCCCCCGCAACCTCGGCGAATGTGGCCACCATGAATGCGGCGATGGGCGGCCTGCCAAACCCCGGCTTCTTTATTGCCGCGGCCAATGCATTTCCCAACCAGTCGACTGTGACCATCGCCCAGATGCTGACGGCATTTCCACAATACAGCAGCCTTCAGGATGGCTGGGGCGGAGGATTCACCGAGAACTTTGCCTATCATGCCCTTCAGATCACGCTGAGCCAGCGCATGGCCCATGGCATCTCTTTCAACTTCAACTACACACACTCGAAGAACCTCGGAGATGACGGCACGTTCCGCAGCGGCTATGCCATTCCGGCGGCGGCGATCGACGGGCACGGGCAAAGCTGGAAAGCCGACAAGATCGATCGTTCCTGGACGACGATCTCCAATCCCAACATCATCAACGCCTATAGCGTCTACCAGCTTCCTTTCGGGCGCGGGCACATCGGCAGCGACTCATGGCTCGTGCGGAACCTTGCCGGCGGGTGGCAACTATCCGAGATCTACACGTACAGCAACGGCGGGCCGTTTACGCCAACCTGGAGTTCCGGCGGAAACTGCGCCGGTGCAGCGCCCAATGCTGGCCAGTGCATGCCGTCACTCAACCCCAACTACAGTGGATCTCCTCGCATCAACGGTAGCTATGGCAAAGGCCCCAACGGTTTCGTGTTCCAAAATGCAAGCACCATCCAGTACGTCGACCCGAATGCATTTCAGGCGCCAGCGGACATCTCCAGCACCTCTAACTCCCACCAGTACCTGATTGGAAACTCGCCCCGCACCCGGCCATACAACATCATGAATCCGGGTAACCAGAATATCAATGCTTCCCTGCGCCGCTCGTTCCCCATCTATCACGAGATGGCGTTCGTATTCCAGGCGGATTGCACCAATGTATGGAACAAAATGGTCTGGGGAGGCCCCAGCGGTGGCTATAGCGCACCGACCTTGGTCAACGGGGTCTCAACGCCTTCCAAGACGTTCGGAACAATCGGAGCTCCAGGAACCGCGCCGCGCGACTTCCAGTTATCTGCGCACCTCAACTTCTAACAGGCACTGCCCCAGACTGGAGTTGTGCCGCCTTTTCTGGCGGCATAACTCTGGGACTTAGTTACACCAGTTTGTGTTGAGTTCAACAGGATTTTGAACAACCTTACTTCGACGGATGAAAAGGAGGCTGACTATGGACAGGGTTGCGGGAGTTGTGGAAGTATGGCGAACAGATGATACCAATGAAGTCGTGATCAACCACCCAGCTTTGAAGCCGGATTCCAAGGGAGAAGGTCAAATTGCATTCTCGCCGCGAAGCGCGCGTCATCTGGCCCATCTGCTCATTGAATACGCAGCCGACGCGGAGGCTGAGGCGACAGGAATGCCGCCGAATCTGGATATGCCCGGCTTCTGAACCGCGCGAGGAAGCCATTGGCATCATGCTCCGCTCAAATTGCTGAGTTACCTGCGCGCAATCAAGACTGGATTGCGCGCAGGAGAGAGTGCGGCCCATGACGCACTCTCTCTCTTTACAATTGATTGAGCCCCCAACCCGCAAACGGCGTCCAATCGAGCGTTTCCCAACGGTGACAGGCGCCGCTGGTTGAACGGAGATGCCGCTGTCTTTGCCAACAAGTGACTCCTTTCGGGCAAGGCTGGTATGCTAGCCGGACCCGTATCGGCATGCTGATTGCATCCAACTTTCAATGCAAAGGAACTAGACCATGTCCATCACCCGGCGCCAAGTGCTGATCGGCTCCGCATCTATTCTCGGTTACGAAGCGATCAATCGCCGAAGCATCGCGCAATCAGTTGCGGCTGCTGTTGCACCGCCTGATTTCGGGCCGGTCCCGTCTGCTACTACCTCCGCGGCAAAAGCCCTCTTTGAAGAAATCGGCGCAGGCAGTTGGACCGAACTCAATCACCGCCTTCATACCGTGAATGCCGACATCCAAGCGCACGGCTTGCGGCACATTCCTGGAGTCGAAGGCACGTTTCTTACTGGCTATCCCTACAACGAGTTCTACGACTGGGATCTCTACTTTGAAAATCTCTACCTTTCTTACTTCGGCATCGGGACTTACTGCTTCACCAATCTCAAGGAGTTTCTCAACCGCGAACAGCCTGACGGCTATGTCAATCGCAGCCTGATCAAACAGCGCGACCGCCAGCAGTTCAAGCCCTTTCTTGCGCAACTGGCCGTCCTCGGAACCAAGCAGAACCACGATGACTACGAGTGGCTGCGGGGCAACTACTACGGCCGCCTGGTCAAATACATCGACAAATGGTTTTCCTATGATTCAGACCACAACGGCCTGCCTGTCTGGAACTCAGCGGATGCCGCAGGCACAGACAACCAGTGGTCTCGTGGCGGCGCTCTCAGTTCCTTTGACATCGAAGGTGTCGATCTGGCCTCGTATCTTATCCGCGAACTGCGCGCCATGTCAGTCATCGCCTCGAACTTGAACCTCAAAGCGGACAGCACTGCTTTTACCCATCATGCAGACCATGTGGCCAAGCTCATCAACATAACATTCTGGGATGAACAGCAGGGGATGTATTTCGACCGCAATGAGAAGACAGGCAAGCGCGTCTATGTGAAGTCGGCCACGAACTTCATGCCTCTGTTTGCCGGCGCGGCCACGCCCAAACGCGCAAAGCGCATGATCCACGAGCATCTCCTCAATCCAGCGGAGTTTTGGCTGACTTACCCGGTGGCGAGCTACGCAAAGACCGAACCCGACTATTATCAGGGCTCACACCATGAGTGCAATTGGCGCGGTCCCACATGGGCGCCCACCAACTACATGATCTTCCAGGGTCTGCGCCACTATGGATATCGGGACGAAGCTCGCGAGCTGGCTACTCGATTGTTCAATATGGCTCTACTCAAGAATCCAGTCCTTCGCGAGTACTACAACGCCGAGACCGGCGAGGGGCTGGGCCAGACACGATTCTGGGGATTTACTGCTCTCTATTACGGGATGGTCCTCGAATCCATCCTGGGATACGACGCATCAACCCTCACAAAAACGGTCGAGCCTATCATGACCAGTGAACTCGGCGTTGTGTTTCAGGCGTAGCATTAGAGTTAATAACTTCACGACCATCATTGCATGATTCCCACGCAGGATGCGGAGCCAACGGGAGAAGCAAGGTAGGGTGACATTTGTGCTTGAAATAGAAAAGACCGCGCCACCTGAGGCGGCGCCGGGACGCCGTGTTTTACCACACCCTGAACGGGGCGCAGGTCGGCGATCTGTTCATGAGCCTGATCCACACCTGCCAATTGTGTGGCGTGAACTCCTTCGACTACCTGGTCGAGCTGCAGCGCCACGCCTGGAAACTGGCCGCCTGTCCCATGCAGTGGATGCCATGGAACTATCGCGAGACTTTGGCGCACCTCGATTCTGTTTAGCGTTATTATGAATCCCGCATGGCCGGAAAGGATCATCTTCGGCCATGCGCGGAGAGTATCTTGAAATGCCCGGAAAACAAGGGTCCGGCATCGGGAAATCCGGAAGGGTTTCTGGCCAGGGGCAAAAAGCCGCCAAAACAACTCGCGCCGGCCTGTATGCTCGTGTCTCCACTCTGGATCAGCAAACGCTGACCGAACAGACCTATAATTAAAGGTCTTGCGAAGTGTTGCGGTCTGATACCGCGACATCTATGTATCGGGAGTGCGATCGAAGGCGGCTTGAGATGGTTACGGTGATATCTCGGTTTCGAGTTCGCAACGGGATGGAAGAGGAGGTGCGCCAAGCCTTCCTCAACCGCCCGAGATTGGTTGAGAAGGCACCCGGATTTTGCGGTCTTGATGTCCTGACCGATACCACAGACCCTTCCGTGTTCCTGCTACTGACACGATGGAGTGACGAAGAGTCGTTTCGCGCCTGGCATCGCAGCGCGTCGCACCACGCGTCGCACGTGTTCATCCCAAAGGGCCTGAAGCTGGATCCAGCGTTTACTTTACTGACCATGGGACATAGCATCCAGCCTTCCGCACCAGCCCAGACGCTCAGAGATGCAATTGCAATCCATTCGGATGCTCTTTCCGAGTGGTTCACGAACTCCGACACAGTATTCGCCTTGCTGCTGTCACCTGATGGTACAATTTGCGAGCGTAATCCCGCCGCCCAACGCATCTTCCCTGCCGATCTCGCCGGAGGTACCGTCTCGAAGCTTTGGGATTATTTGGTGTGCTCCGACGCCGAGCACATGCGGATAAGGCTATCGGAATCCGAGAGCGCAAATGATGCCTCTTTTCACCTGAACCTGGTTGACGGAGAGCAGAGTCCGGTCACATGGGATGCTCGACTGCTGCGCTGCGATGGATCTTTTCTCCTGTTGGCAACTGAGGAGCAGCGTCGCGATGCTCTCTTTCAAAACGAGATACTCAGGATTACAAACGATCTGTCGATCGCGGTTCGGGAAGCTGCGCAAAAGAACCGTGAGCTTAAGAACGCAAACGAAACGATCGAAAAGCTTGCCCGCATAGACGGCCTGACCGGTCTGGCCAATCGCCGCATGCTGGAAGAGACCCTGCCAAGGGAGGCTGCGCGAGCCAATAGGCTAAATGAAAGTCTGAGCGTCATCTTTGTCGACGTAGATCATTTCAAACCGATCAATGATGAGTTTGGCCACAAGGCCGGTGATCAGGTTCTAGCTCAACTTGGGACCATCATCAAAAGTCAGCTTCGGTCCTACGAACTTGCGGCCCGATTTGGCGGCGACGAAGTCGTCCTGCTGCTGCCTGGAACTACCAGAGAAGGAGCAATCCTTATCGCTGAACGCATCCGGGAGAGGGTAGGGATCTTGGTGATCCCGGAATATCCCCGGCAGGTCGCCGTCAGCATGGGCATTGCAGCTCTCGGGATTGGCGAAACGGGAGAAGAATTGGTCGCTCGCGCTGACGAGGCGCTCTACCGCGCCAAGGGAAAAGGTGGAAACAGGTTCGAAGTCGCATAGTTGCACGTTGCTTCCGGCAGCATTGGAGGGGTAGCAAATGACGCAGTCGATTTCGGACAGTTTCAAGCTCGCGCATCGGCTTCTGTCTGTCAAGCAGAACGTTTCCCAGGCAGTCTCTGACCAGTTCTTCCTGATCCATCCCGAATGGGAAGTCCGGTATGGGGAGCGCGGCCGTCAGTTCTGCACTGCCGATGCGTGTTTCCATATCGAGTTTCTAGCCGGGGCCATCCAGGCAGGCTCTCCCGAAGCTTTTGCAGATTACGCACGCTGGACGGCCAGAATGCTTGGCGCCAGAGGAATTGATGCACATTCTTTGGAAGAGAACTTTGGGCAGCTTGAAGAGCATCTTTCCCCGGTTCTCTCCCTGGCCGAGCGGGCTGCGGTTTCCACCTTCCTGGAGTGCGGCCGGCAAGCTTGCACCGGCACAGCAACAGCTTCCGAAACGCAATCACCTGATGGTCCCCTTGGACTCACCGAACGTGCGTTCCTCGCGGCTATTCTCAGTGGTCAACGTCAAGCCGCGCTCGGCATAGTCGAAGAGGCGCTTCGGAACGGCGCCCGCCACGTGGATATCTACGCCGATGTCATCACCGAGTCCCTGCGCAGCATTGGCTCACTTTGGGAACAGAACAAGATCAGCGTGGCACAGGAGCACATGGCGAGTGCGATCGCTCAGTATGTGATCGCCATGATCTATCCCCGGCTTGTTCCAATATCGCCCAGTAGAGGAAATATGGTCGTAACTGGCGTTTCAGGGGAGCAGCACCAGATTGGCGCCAATCTGGTTGCTGACGCTCTTGAGGAAAATGGATGGACAGTGCGCTTTCTCGGGACCAACCTTCCACACTCGACAATTCTCAGCACAATCGAAGAGATTTCGGCCGACGTCCTATGTATTTCTGCGACTCTGGTTGCCAACCTTCCATCCGCGGCAGATTTAATCAAAGTCGTCCGCAGGAAGCTAGGAGAGAAAGCTCCGAGAATCGTGGTGGGAGGTGCAGCGTATCGAATCGTTCCCAAGTTCGTGGAGGAAACTGGATCGGCTGAGGCCATCGCGGATCTAAGACAGGCGCTCGTCACACTCTGTCCATAGCGGGATCCGCTCCCAGCACCAGTATTCGCTAGTTTTCTGATTGTGTTGTGGCTGAACTTCTGCCGTGTCGGCATAGTCGTTGCCGAACCGGCGAATTGCGCGGTGGTGCGCCTTTTACTCTCAATGTGTGCTGGGAACCGTGCCATGCGCGACAGAACGGTAAGCGCCTTGGCCGGCCCGCAACCGCAGGATTCCGTGCTGGCCAGATAAGCAAGCTACATCGCTCGGGCCTCAGCAAGTCTGCAATCTTCCGGCGGCTCAACATGGGTCATCCCTCGGTACCTGACGCAGGCTCAGCCCCGAGGCTTGCAGTTCCCGGATGCGGTCGGGGTCCACATACCGGCTAGGGTGACCGAGACGTTTTCCCTTCGCGCGGGCATGATTGATTCCGGCCTGTACCCGTTCGACAATCAAGTTCTTTTCTAACTCAGCGACGGCGGCAACAATCGTGAAGATAGCCCTTCCGAGAGCCGATGTGGTATCGATGTTCTCCATGTACCTGACGAATCCAACGCCGAGTTCTCTAAACTCCTCCAACGCAAGGAGCAAGTGTTTACAGGAGCGCGCAAACCTGTCAAATCTCCAGCAAATAACAGCTTCAATCTTCCGCTTCCTGGCGTCACCCATTAGCTTGTCAAGTTCAGGGCGCGAACTCTTTGAGCCAGACACGCCTTGGTCAACGTATTCGCGGAAGATGGTAAACCCACGGGCCGCACAGTAGGCGCGCAAATCGCGGAGTTGAAGCTCACAGCTCTGATCTTTGGTGCTTACACGGGCGTAAATCCCGACTCGCATAGTACGTTCTACGGCCGGACAAAAAGAGGCGGTTAATAATGCGGTGGTTTCCGCTCCTTCATCTGACCGATCCCTTCGCGCAAGCTACTCGGTGTCTGCCAGACCCTGGGGCGTTCCCCGATACCCGGGGCTCACTCGACGCAACCTTGGCGGAAATGGAGATTCGCAATTCGACGTGGAGTATTCTGAAAAAGGCACATTCACACTGCCAGGTCGCACTCGGAGTTTGAAATGGGCGATTTTGTTCTCAACGTCAACGGTGCGCAACTGCGTGTAAGCGCCCCTGCTGAAGAGACTCTGCTTTCTGTCTTGCGCAACCGGCTGAATCTTACCGGGACAAAGTACGGCTGTGGGGAAGGCCAGTGCGGAGCGTGCACTGTTTTGCTCGACGGGCGAGAAACTCGTTCATGCATGGTTTCAGTGGAGTCGGCGGCCAAGGCAAAGATCGTTACTATCGAGGGCCTGGAGCAGAACGGGAAGCTCAGCGCGGTTCAGCAGGCATTCCTTGACGAGGGCGCATTCCAATGCGGCTACTGCACGTCGGGCATGATTATGGGTGCAACATCTCTGCTGCATGAGCAGCACAACCCCACCGAAGAACAAATCGTTGAGACGATGGAGGGGCATATCTGCCGATGCGGCACTTATCCCCGCATCGTCGAGGCGGTCAAGCGAGCTTCGCGCCTGGTGGCCCAGGGGGCAAGCCGATGAACCATCGCGATGAGCGCACATCTGAATTCGGCCAGAGCATTTCGCCAACCCGGCCCGGCATTGCCGGATTGGACCGTCGCGACTTTTTGAAAGTGCTGGGAGGTGGGTTGATGGTCTGTCTTACCCACGCATCCTCGTGGGCGCAGGAGTCGGGGCGGGCATCCGGTGGCCACGAGCTTCCGAAGGAGCTGAGCACATGGCTGCACATTGCTGCCGATGGCCGGGTGAGTGTGTTTACCGGCAAGGTTGAGGTGGGGCAAAACATCCGAACCTCGCTGGCCCAACTGGTTGCCGAGGAACTGAGAGTTCCTTTCGACACTATCACCATGGTGATGGGCGATACCGATCTGACTCCCTGGGACATGGGTACCTTTGGCAGCCGCACCACTCCAACCATGGGGCCGCAGTTGCGCACCATGGCCGCAGCCGCTCGCCAGATGCTGCTGGAGGTCGCCGCTGAGCGCTGGCATGTGGCCCCGGCAAGCCTGACAGCCGCCGACGGCAAAGTCGCCGATCCGCAGAATGCGCGGTCGCTCGCTTATGGCGAGCTCACTCGCGGAGAAAAGCTGGTAAAGACCGTCTCGAGCGAGGAGAGCCTCACGCCCGCTCCGGAATGGAAGATCGCCGGCGCCGCCGTTCCCAAGGCCGAAGGGCGTGATTTCGTGACCGGCAAACACAAGTATCCCTCTGACATTTCCTTGCCGGAGATGATGTTTGGCGCAGTACTTCGTCCTGATGGGTTCAACGCGAAACTCGCCTCGCTCGACACCAGCGCCGCGGAGAAGCTCCCCGGCGTGAAGGTTGTGCAAGACGGCGATTTCATCGGATTGGTTGCTTCCGATGCTTTCACCGCGCAGCACGCCCTGTCGGCAATCCAGGCAAAATGGGATGTGCCCGCGCAGCCCTCGAATCAGGAACTCTTCGCGTATCTGAAGAACAATCCCGAGAGCGGCCGGGACGATGGCCAGCAACACGTCTCCGGTTCTGTGGCGCAGGCCATGCCAAATGCGGACCTGAAGCTGGAAGAGCAATACACCGTCGCGTATATCGCCCACGCGCCTCTGGAGCCGCGCGCCGCCGTGGCCGAGTGGACTGATGGCAAGCTGACCGTTTGGACCGGAACCCAGCGTCCCTTCGGTGTTCGCGACGAACTCATGCAGGCGTTTCATCTGCCTTCTGCCCAGGTGCGCGTGATCCAACCTGACATGGGCAGCGGTTATGGCGGCAAGCATACAGGCGAGACGGCCATCGAAGCGGCTCGACTGGCAAAAGCAGCCGGCAAGCCCGTCAAGGTTGTCTGGACGCGGAGCGAAGAATTCACCTGGGCCTATCTCCGCCCCGCCGGGCTCATCGAGATCAAAGCAGGCGCACGGCGTGATGGAACCCTGGTTGCCTGGGAGCACCACAACTACAACTCGGGCCCAGCCGCCATCGGCACTCCGTACAACGTGGCGAATCAGCTCATTCAATACCACGCGGCCAAGTCTCCTTTGCGCCAGGGCTCCTATCGCGGCCTTGCCTCGACAGCCAATCACTTCGCGCGCGAGTCGCATATGGACAGCATGGCCCACGTGGTGGGCATGGGCCCGCTAGAGTTCCGACTGAAGAACCTGGCCGACTCCAGGTTGCAGGCCGTCTTCCAGGCCGCTGCCGCCAAGTTCGGATGGGGTATCTCGAAATCAACGCCTGAGCGCGGCTTTGGCATTGCTGGCGGAGTGGACAAAGGAGGCTACGTCGCTACCTGCGCAGAAATACAGATCGATCCCGGAAGCAAGAAAGTGCGCATCCGCCGCATCGTTCAAGCATGGGATTGCGGCGCCATTGTGAATCCCGACGGCTTGCGCAATCAGCTCACGGGCGCCATTGTTCAGGGCATCGGCGGCGCACTCTTCGAGAGAATCCTCTTCGCCAATGGCCGCATTCTGAACGCCCACTTCGCGCAGTACCGTGTTCCCCGTTTCAGCGATACGCCGCAGGTTGAGATCGTGCTCGTCGACCGCAAGGATTTGCCCTCGGCCGGCGCGGGCGAAACCGGCCTTGTGGGCCTGGCGCCTGCGGTCGGCAACGCAATCTTTGCCGCCTCGGGGATACGCCTTCGGAGCATGCCCATGGCGCCGCAGAGCGGAGTTCCTGGAGAACCAGATCCAAGTTTCCGGAGTTGACGCCCAAGGCAGATATCATTTTGAACACCCAATCACAGAGCCAGTTTGAGAAAGCTTAAGGACAACCGGGCACTTCGTCCGCAATGCAGCGACAAAGTAAAGGCAAGAAGACATGGCGGGTGCAAACGCCGTTTGAACTAAGTCGCTGGCGCGACGGACGCTGCTGCATGGGTTGTCCCCGGGCATTATTGGCTGTGTAAGCCTCGGGTCACAGGAGGTTTACCGTGACCCATCTTCGGCAGTTGATGCTGGACGA
>Ga0302319_10000888_pt1 | contig 67082 bp, 65 predicted proteins | sample Bog_T0_2_FD_203319 | JGI IMG/M metagenome (GOLD analysis project Ga0302319, IMG submission 203319) | Peat permafrost microbial communities from Stordalen Mire near Abisko, Sweden - Bog_T0_2 | ecosystem: Environmental > Terrestrial > Soil > Wetlands > Peat | place: Sweden: Abisko, Stordalen Mire...
GAAGCTGCGACGCCGGCCCCTAGCGTGGCTTCGCCATGAAGATCGAGAAGCTGCCGACGCTCGTGATCAGCAGCTGCCCCTGCTCGTCGTGGACCGACGCGGTGAGCACGGCGATGTGGCGGTTGCGCCGGTCAAGGGTTGCCCGGCAGATGATCTCGCCCGCGCGCGCTCCCTGGATGTAGTTGATCGCGATGTTGATCGTGGCGATCGACTCGCCCGGGTTACGCTGGGCCCACAGCGCGGAGCCCATGGCGAAGTCGACGAGCGCGAACCCGACCGGTCCGAGAAGCAGACCGGTGCCGTTGAGCAGCTTCGGCGTGACCCGCAGGCGCGTGACACCTGGGCCGTCGTGTTCCAGGCCGAGGAATCTGGCGAACGAGTCACCGCCCATGGCGCGGGGCTTGCGTGCGGGTGCGCCGGCCCCTTCCCCCTTCGCGGCGGGCGTCACTCAGCTACCGCAGCCGGCCTGTGCGGCCGGCGTGCTCGCCTCGGCGAGCGGACGCTTTGGGGGGCAACCTCGAAGTTAGCGGCCAGGGTCCCTGCGGTTAGCACGGCCGTCATCGTCTGCCTCCCGGGACGGCGTCGATCAGCACGGCGATGCTACCAGGACGCTCTGACAGCGCCGATCGCCCGCGGCACGCGCGAAAACGCCGACGCTCAGGTCTCGCTTGGCCCTCCCGAGATCCAGCGTGGCGTGAACGGCCCCGGCTTCGTCGCCCCCGCTTCGGTGGCGAACCGGCCGTCGGCGTATGCGGCGAGAACCACCGGCAACCCGGCCAGGCCATTCGCGTAGAAGAGCTCGCGGATCCCGCCCGGTGATTCGATCTCGCTCGTGAGCTCGCGCCCGTGGGCGGCCATCCGTGCGCGCGCCTCCTCCAGGTCGTCAACCCGGAGGCCGATCGCGGCGAGCGTTCCGCCGCCGGCGGTACCGGCGGCTGCGGGCCGGGCATACGGCTCGATCAGCTCGAAGCCCTCGTCGCAAAGCCCGACGCGCGAGCGCATCGACTCAACGTCATGAATATGCAGCTCGATATCGAACAGCTGCTTCAGCTCGCGGGCAGCGCCATCAAGATCTGCCACCACAAGCGCGATTCGGTCAACTCTGCCAAGCGCCATTTTCGATCTCCCTCGAGCCTCTGTCTGAACCTGCGTTCGATCGTGACAGACGATATCGCGGGATCCGAACGGTGGTGGGCCGGTTAGGTGAGTGTCTCGAGTATCCATCGTCGAGTGCGGTAGTGCCTTGCCACGCAGTTGTATAATCGCGCGGGTTTCTGGCATCCACGAACGAGGCGGTTCTGGTATGGACTTCGGGCTGTTTTTCATCAACGAGAAGCCTCCGGGAATGTCCGACGAGGTTGTCATTTCCAACGCGCTCGAGCAGTGCAAGCTCGCGGACGAGCTGGGCTTTGAGTCGGTCTGGCTCGGAGAGCACCACTTCTCCCCTTACGGCACGATGCCCGACACCCTGTTGTTCGGTGCCGCGGTCGCGCAGATCACCGAGCGGGTGAAGATCGGCACTGCCGTGATCGTGCCCACGTTCACTCACCCTGTCCGCGTGGCCGAGCAGATTGCGATGCTCGACGTGATCTCGGGCGGTCGCTTCCGGGTCGGGCTGGGCCGGGGATATCAGTCGCGCGAGTTCAATGGCTACGGCGTGCCGCAGAACGAGAGCACGGATCGTTTCCGCGAGGCCACCGAGATCATTGACGGCCTCCTCACATATGAGAACTTCAGCTACGAAGGCCGATTCTGGTCGGTGCACGACCTGACGCTCGCTCCGCGGCCGGTCCAGAGGCCGCGGCCGCCGATCTATGTTGCCGGCAGCGCTACGCCGTCGAGCACTGAGTGGCTGGTGGCCAAGAACTATCGTTGCCTGACCGGTAATCCCTATTCGCTTGACCCGGGATCATCGGATGAGGTCGGGCATGTCCTTGTCGAAGAGCAGAAGCGTCAGGGCAAGACGCCGTCACTTGAGCATGCCTGGGGACTGCTGCACAACATCCTCGTCGGCGACACCGACGAGGCGGCGGCGGCGGCGTTTCGCACCAACTGGCATCTCGGCAATGACTACCTCTACACCTACGCGCGCGTGGTCGAGGAGGGCGAGGAGTTGCCGGAGGATTACAAGTACTACAGCCGAATGCACGATATCTGGGCCACGCTGAGGGCAACGGACTACGACGACATGCTGGCGATGCGCGGTTCGCTCGTGGGCTCACCAGATCTCGTCGCCGAGAAGCTCGTAAAGCTCTACGAGGACACCGGCTTCAGCAAGCAGCTGATGTGGATGAACCGCGGCGGTGCGGTGCCGCAGAAGGACATGTTGCACTCAATGGAGCTCTTCGCCACCAAGGTGATGCCGCAGGTACGAGGGGTCGGCGAGGCTGATGATGCAACGAAGCAACTGATCACTGCCTGGTAGGCGCGCCGGCCCCCTTCGCCGGCGGCGCCGCTCACGAGGCGGTCGCTACCCCGATCAGGCCGGCGATGAAGCTCAGCTCGTCATAGATATCCGCCGGAATACAGAAGCCGTCGATGTTGCGGATCTCCTCGAGCCGCGCGGCGATGTCCTCCGGCTCGACTCCGAGCGGATCCTTCGCACTCCAACCGGGCGCTTCGCCGACGAACACACGGGCATAGCGTCCAAGACCCGCGGCGTAAGCCTCTCCGTTGACGGTGCACTCCTCGCTCGCGAGGTACAGAACGAGCGGCGCCACGGCCTCGGCATACTGGAGCGGCGCGAACGCCTCGCGCAACCCGGCCGGGTAGTGCGCCGCGTGGTCGGGTACCGGGTCGCCCGCCGAGATGGTCGTCGCCGCCTTGGGCAGCACCGCGTTGACGGCGATTCCGTGGTCGCCGCCCTCGATTGCCAGTGCCTTGCACAGGCCGTAGATGGCGGCCTTCGCCGCCGCGTAGTTGCTCTCGCCGCGCATCGCGAAGAGGCCCCCGGCCGAGCTGGTCATGACGACGCGACCGTTCCCGCACGCGCGTAAGAGCGGCCACGCCGCCTGCGTCACGAAGTAGGTGCCCTTGATATGAACGTCGAGTACGTCGCCCAGACGCTCTGGCGTGATCGTCTCAAAGTACCCGTTGCGCATGAAGCCCGCGTTGTTCACGAGGCTGTCGAGACGACCGAACGTGCGCTCGGCGGTGCCGACGATCGCACTCGCACCGGCGGTCGTGGAAACCGAGTCGTAGGACGCCACGGCGCTTCCACCCTCTCCGATGATCGCCTCGACGGTCTCATCGGCGTGCTCGCGCGAGACATCGTTGACGACCACCGATGCCCCGCGTCGGGCGAAAGCGACACTGTAAGCGCGGCCGAGACCTCGTCCGGCACCCGTTACGACCACGACCCTGCCGCTGAGGTTGAGCAGCTTGGTCACGGCGGTGTCACGCCGCCTGAGTCCAGCGCGGCGAGGTCGCCGCGCAGGCCGCTGAGGACGAACGCCACGCACGCGTCAACCACCGCCTCAGGCCGGAACTGGCCACGCGGCCGGTACCAGCGATAGACCCAGACAAGGACACCAAAGACGCAGCTCACAAGCAGTCGCGCAGGCTGGCTGGGATCCGCGGTTCCGTCGCGCTGCGCTGCCTCGATCAGCCCGGTGACGTACTCCTCGTGTACTCGGCGACGCGAGTAGATCAGTCTGCGACGCTGGTCGCTGAGCTGGTCGACATCGTGGTAATACACGGTGATCTTGACGAGATTGCTGAGGTGGTAACCGGCCAGCAGCCGTGCGTACAGGGCAATAACTTCAATCGGACTCCCCTCGTGGTCCATGACCTTTGTGAGGATCTCGTCCACCTCGTCATGCACCTGCTCAAGCAGGCGAAACAGCAGGTCTTCTTTGGAATCGATGTAGTAATACAGGCTGCCCTTGAGCATTCCCAGCGCGTCGGCGACGTCCTGAATCGTCGCGTCGGCGTAGCCACGCTCGTGAAAGACGCGAGCTGCGGTATCGAGTACCTCGGGCTCGCGCTTGCGTACCTTCCTTGGCGTTTCGGTGACTGTGCCACGGCGCTCGTTGGCCATGGCGCCACTATGCCACAACGATCCGGTCCGAGCGCCCCAGCATCCTGAAGCCTCGGGGCAGGACGCCCACGCGCCCTGGCCGTGGGGACGCATCCGCGGTCATGAGGGCCACGGGACGAAGCGCCTAGGTTGCCGGCTCGCCGAGCACGCCCGGTGCCGATTCCATTTCGGCGAGCACCTTCTGGACGGCCCGTTCGATCGCAATCGTGCGGGGCCAGCCGATGTAGTGGACCATGTGCAGCACCATCTCCTGCACCTGATCGGCCGTCACCTCGCCGTTGGCGAGCGCTCCTCGGAGCTGGAGCTCCCAGAGCTCGCCGCGGCCCATGGCTGCGACGGCCCCCATCGTCAGCAGGCGCCGGTCGCGGATCGAGAGCTTTGGTCGCGCCCATATCTCGGCGAAGAGATGGCGCAGCGTGTACCTGGACAGCAGGCTCGACTCGTACCGCTCCTCGTCCACGCTGAACCCGTAAACCGTCTCCATCGTCCTCGCTCCCGCTTCGCACTGCTCGGACTCCGTCGCTCCGGCGATTGCGAACTCATCAGCGTTTTCAGAGCCGCCGCCGCTGAGACCGACGACACGTCCGGCGTTGACCTTCGCCATCCTCGTAACCGGCATGTCGAGTCCGTTGAGCGCGCCAAGCTGCTCCGCCGCGGCGAGGTCCTTGCGCATGAGCTCGGCCGTGAACAGCCGACGCGCATTCAGCTCCTCCTCGGTCGCTGCGGCGCCGAAGGTCCGATCGCTGAGCCAGGCCCAGCTTGGCCCGACGTTTTCAGCGCTTTCGCGGACCGCGCGCATGAACAGCTCGCGGTCGATGCCCAGGCGATCGATCAGCCGGGCAGCCTCGTCGGCCACCAGCCAGCCGCCGTAGGTCACGACGTTACGCGCGAGCTTCGTCTGCATCCCGGCGCCGAGCGGTCCCATGTGCAGCACCAGCTTCGAAAAGGTCTCCACCAGCGGGGTTACGCGGGCGACGAGGGCCTGCTCGCCGCCGATCAGTGCCACGAGCTGCCCGGGGGAGGCGGCGCCGCCGCCGGTCACGCCGCAGTCGAGCAGCGCAACGCCGGCCGCGGCCGCGAGCCTGGCGGCGTCATCGATCGCGTTCAGTGACACCGTACTCAGCACGACGATCAGGAGCTCCTCATGAGCTCCGGCCAGCAGGCCGCCCGGACCGCCGAGAACGTCGCGCAGCTGAGCCTCGTCGACCAAGGCCACGAAGACGATCGACGCCGAGCGCGCGACCGCTGCAGGCGTCGGCGCGAACGCGCGCAGTTCGGGGAGCTCGGCTTCCGCCTCGCCACGCACGTCATAGCCGGTCACCTGCCAGCCCGCGGCCGCGATGCATCTGGTGACAGCGCCACCGATCCGGCCGAGGCCGATCACTCCCACCGACTCGTTGCTGTGCTCGCCGGCTTCCGCCATTTCCGCTTCTCCATTTCCGGTTACGCCAAACCAAGCACGTCACGACGACGCCTACTCCGGTCGTCGCATCCCGCGACCCGGCAGCGCCGGGGCTTGATCGCGGCGATTCTCGCACAGCGCGCGGCGCCCGAGCGCTTGCCTGCCGGGCGGCGGATGGCTATTTTGAGGAAGAGATGTGGACAGGCCTCGCCTAGTGGACGTAATCGGGCGCAGCGGGCCACTTAGCGGCGTCCGTGTGATCGACCTTTGCCGCCAGCTGCCGGGCGCTTTCGCCACCGGGTTGCTGGGCGACATGGGCGCGGAGATCATCAAGATCGAGGAGCCGGGCGATGGAGATCCCATGCGCGCCTATGAGCCACGGATCGGAGCCAGCTCCGCGTACACCTGGGTGACCGACCGCAACAAGCGATCCGTTGCGCTGAACCTGAGAGATCCACGCGGCGCCGCCTTGGTGAGGCGCCTGGCGTCCACGGCGGACGCGGTGCTGGAGAGCTTTCGCCCCGGCGTAGCCGAACGCCTGGGAGTCGGCCCCGCCGAGATGCAGCGGGAAAATCCGAGGCTGGTCTACTGCTCGATATCGGGTTACGGTGCGAGCGGACCGCTGGCGGGAGAAGCTGGACACGACATCAACTACATCGGGCGTGCCGGAATGCTCAGCGTCACCGGTGTGGACGGCCGGCCCGCGATTCCCGGGGTGCAGGTTGCAGACCTCGCGGGTGGTGCGTTGATGGGCCTGACGGGCCTGCTCGCTGCGATGCTGAACGCCGCGCGAACCGGCCGCGGTGACCACGTCGAGGTCTCGATGACGGACGGGGCATTCGCTCTCATGGCCGTTAACCTCGCGGTGAACTTTGCGGGTGGCCACGAGCCCGGCTGGGAGAGCGAGCTCCTCAATGGATCCGTTCCGTGTTACAACGTCTACGCCTGCGCCGACGGGCGCCACCTCACGGTGGGAGCACTGGAGGAGAAGTTCTGGATCGCGCTCTGCGAGGGCGTCGATCGTGCGGACCTGATCGGTACGCGGCTTGACTGGGGAGCCGTGCACGAGTGGCGCTCGCATTTCGCGACCCGCACTCGAGACGAATGGCTCGCCCGCCTTGACCGCGCCGACGCCTGTGTCGGACCGGTCAACTCCGTGTCGGAGGCGACTCGTGATCCGCAGCTGCTGGCCCGCGGCATGTACCTCGAGGTTCAACATCCCAGCCTCGGCTCGATCGGGCAGATCGGGTGCCCGATCGGCTTTCGCGACCATCCGCCGTTTGCGCCAGCCTGTGCTCCGTCGCTCGGCGAATCCACGCGCTCGGTGCTGGAGGAGCTTGGTGTTGCGCAGGAGGAGATCGAAACACTCGCCACCGAGGGCGTCACGTTGATGTGATCGTCAGCGTCCGCCTGTCAGGCAGGCTCCAGCGACCTGTCTCGCCGCCACGCCTCGGCGCAGCTCGCCTCAGGTCGTCTCCGGATAGTCGCTGAACCCCCGCCCGGACTTTCGTCCGAGATGCCCGGCGGCGACAAGCGCCCGGATGTTCTGTGGAGCAAGGTAGCGTTCGCCGTATTGCTGCTGCATCGCCTCAGCCACGTGCAGCGCGATGTCCAGGCCGGACAGGTCCATCGTGTCCAGCGCGCCCATTCGATGGTTGAAGGCCAGCACGCACGCGCGGTTGACATCCTCGACGCTCGCGATGCCCTCCTCGACAATCCGCATCGCCTCGAGTCCCAGCGCGACGACCAGCCTCGAGGTGATGAAGCCCGGCGTGTCCTTTTGACAAACGACGGTCTGCTTGCCGTAGCGCTCCGCGAGGGCGAGCGTTGTCTCGAGGGTTGCGTCCGAGGTCTCGATCCCACGGACAAGTTCGATCAGGTCCATGACCGGAGGCGGATTGAACCAGTGCGACCCGATGAAGCGATCGGGTCGCTCGGTTGCGGCAGCAAGACGTGAGATCGAGAACTGTGATGTGTTCGAGGCAAAGATCACCGGTTCGCCACACACTGCGTCGAGCCGGCTAAAGACGCTCTGTTTGACCTCGAAGACCTCGACGACGGCTTCGATCACATGGTCGGCTCGTTCGCCGGCCGCTTCGAGATCGGTCGTTGAGTCGATGCGGGCGAGCGCGTCGGCCGCTTCTTCATCGGTCATTCGGCCCGACTTGACGGCGCGTTCGAAGCCGCGCTCGATCCGCGCGCGGGCCTGGCTCAGCGCGGCGTCGTCGACGTCGACGATAGTGACCGTAAGGCCCGCGCGGGCGACAACCTGCGCTATCCCGTTGCCCATCAGGCCGCCGCCGATGACCGCGACGTTTTCGATGCTCATGCGCCCTCCTCCCAGGTCCCGTCGACCGCTCGGTAGGGACGCGCGATCTCCACAAGCGTCCCGTGGGCACTGGCCGGCAGAACCCAGCTCCAACGCTGCCACGGCATCGACGGGTCGCTGCTCTCCGCCGGGTCGGTATGCAGGCCTTCTTCGGCCAGTCGCCTTGCGACAGCCCCAGGATCGTCGGTCGTGAAACAGATGTGGTGGACGCCCTCGCCGTGCTTGGCCAGCCGCCGGCCCAACGGGCTGTCAGCCGCAGGCTCCATCAACTGGATCTCGGCCCCGTGATGCGATACGAACACGGCCCAGCGCATACGGTCGTCTCCACCTTCGAAATCCTCATAGCGAACAAGCGGCTCCTCGAGCGACTGAGGGTCGAGGGCGCGCAGGATCTTGGTCCAATCCTCAACAGCCTGATCGAGGTCCTTCACCATTAAGCATACGTGAGCGAACGGTCCGCTTGGCACAGTCAGTTCTCCTTGCTGTGATGTGGATGATCCTGCCCTCCGGCGGGAAGGAAGAGTGTCGCCGTGCCGTCGAGCGCCCGGGGTCCGTCGCGAACGTCGAGCCATACGGCGCACGTGACCGCGCGACCGCCGGCCACTTCCTCGAGCTGCTGAACAGATCCCCCCGCAACGACGGCATCTCCGCCGTGTACGTTGGCTGTGAACCTGACCCGCACGTCACGGATCGTGGCTCCGGGCGCAGCGTCGGTCAGCATGTTGAGAACGAAGCCCACGCTGGCCGGTCCTTGTGTGACGACCCGGTCGCCAAGCCCGGCGCGACGTGCCGCGTCGGCGTCGAGGTGAATCGGGTTCGGATCGGCGAGGAGTATCGCGAGTGTCTTCATGTGCTCTGGGTCGACATGCTCGACGACCCACGGTCCAAGCGCGGCACCGGGCTCAAGATGCAGATCGGCCGCGGACATCAGCCGGCTCTCCGTGGGAGGATGAACGTGCTGGTCGCGGAAGCGATCAGATCATCGCCGCTGAGTAGTCGTTCCCGATAGCGCATCACGTCGAAGGTCCCGCTGCGCCCGTGCTTGCGCTCGAGGCCGAGCACCTCGCCATCCACCCTGTAGGTAGTCCCGATCGTCATCGCTGAGCTGTACTCGAGCTCGCTTGAACCCAGCATCGGCCCGTCGGCGATGTCGAACTGCGCGAGGCTGCACAGATCGGCCACGCTGATGCCGATTCCTCGCTGAGTCGCGATGTAGGCCCACAGCGCATGCGCGACACCCGACCGTGACGGCCCGGCTCGCAGCACCTCGCGCAGTTGCCCGTCCTCAGCAGCCGAGATCGTGAACGTGCCCTCGGGGAGGCGGGTGCCGGCCAGTTGCTCGAGGTCGGGGATCGACATCAGAACGATCTGGGAAGACCCAGCATCTCGGCGATCGAGTTACGTGCCATCTCATTGGTGACAGGTCCGATGCGGAAGAGGCGGGCGTCGCGCCAGTACCGCTGTGGATCGGTCTCCGCCGAGTACCCCATTCCGCCGTGTATCTGTATCGCCAGGTCGGCAGCCTGAACGGCATATTCGGAGGCCTGCACCTTTGCGATGCTCGATTCCATGAAGCAGTCCCGTTCGAGGCTCAGCAGTGTGGCTGCCTGGTACACGAGCAGCTCCGCCTGACGGCGCCACATCGCAATGTCGGCGATGTAGTGCTGAATTATCTGGAAGCCGCCGATCTTGCGGCCGAACGCCTCACGTGCCTGGGCGAATACCAGCACGTCCTCGAGGATGCCGTCAAGAATGCCGACGCACAACGCCGCGAGCATGACGCGCTCGTTGTTGAGTGTCGGGAGCAGCATGTACCAGGCCTGGCCGGGCTCCCCGAGAACGAGGTCGTCGGCGATGAACACGTCATCCAAGCCCACGTCGCAGGAGCCCAGCGAGCGCATCCCGAGTTTCGGAATCTCGCTCACGCTGACGCCGTCGGAGCGTGCGGGCAGGATGAAGAGCGTCAGCCCCTGGTGGCGCTTCTCGACGTTCTTGTCAGTCCGCGCGAGCAGCAGGATGTAGTCGGCGACATGCGCCGATGAGCACCATGTCTTGGAACCCCGTACGCGCCATCCTCCATCGACGCGCTCTGCGGAGGTGCGCATACCCCCCAGCAGGTCCGTGCCGCCACCTGGCTCGGTGAACCCGATCGAAAACCGGGCCTCGCCGGCAGCGATGGCCGGAAGGAAGCGCCGCTTCTGCTCCTCGCTGCCGTAGAGGCCGATCGACTTCGAGCCGGCGAAGGAAGTCAGCCCCCAGACCCACGTCAGGCCCGCCAGCGAGCGCGAAAGCTCGCGCGCCAGCACCATCTGCATCACCACATCGCCGCCCTGACCGCCGTACTGCTCCGGAACAGAAATTCCGTGGTAACCGGCATCCGTGAGCTTCTGCCAGAGCTCGAACGGGTACTCGCCTTCACGCTTTTCGATCTCGCGCGCGTAGGCCTTCGGGGTCTCCCGGTCGACCCAGGAGTGGACGACCTCGCGGAAGAGGGTCTGCTCGTCATTCAGTTCAAAGTCCACGTTCCACGCTTCTCTCGGCCACATTGCGGGGCGTCTGCTCGGCGCCGGTCAAACCTTGCCCGCCACAATCCTCCGGGCATCGCGTCCACGAGTCTCGCACGCTCAGCGCAGGCCCGCCACATCTCTGCGCCCCAGCCGTGTGACTTGCCGATCGTGCGTTCATACCGGCCCGCGCGTGGGCGACATTATCAAACAATCGCTTGGTACGTTTACGCGGCGGTCGACCGCATGCATGTTGGTAGACTCGCTACTGTGGAGAGTGACAGGCTCGCATCAGACGGGGAGCAAATCAGGGCGCTCGTTCACGACTACGCGCTCGCGATGGACAACGCTGACACGGCCGCCTTCTCGGATCTGTTCGTGGCCGACGGGTCGCTTGTGGTGTGGGCGCTGGGCCGTGACGAGCCGCTCGGTGTCTTCCGCGGCCCGGGTCCCGACGGTGTGGGGATGATCGCCCGGATGCTGGGCGACCTCTACGCCGCAACGCTCCACCACATCACGACTCATCGCGCGACGATCGACGGCGACGCGGCGACGGGAACTACCTACTGCCTCGCCTACCATGTCCTCGCTGGCGATGAAGGTGACGTTCTCGAGACAATCGGCGTACGTTACGAGGAGGCGTTTGTGCGCACGGCCGCCGGCTGGCGGATGCGCGAGCGCAATGCGACACGGCTGTGGGCACAGACCACCCCGGCGCCAGCCAGAGCGTTGGCGGTCGATCGCGCGGCGGGTGCAGCCCGACGGGAACAGCGATCCGCCTCCGTGGACTGACGCGACGGCACGAGGCGGCCGGCGTGACTCACAGGCCCTAGTCTCGCCGTGATGCCGTACGAGCTTACTGATGACAACGATTCGTGAGGCTTACCTAGATGACAGACGCTGACCCCGGGCTGAGCTTCGCTCTCAACGCGGAGCAGGAGCTTTTTCGGCAAACGATTCGCGAGTTCACGACAAATGAGTTGCCGAAGGATTACTGTCGCGAGGTCGAGGCGCGCGACGACTTCCCATGGGATCTCTGGAAGAAGTTCGTTGACGTCGGCCTCACGGGCGTGGGTATCGCCGAGGAGTATGGCGGCCAGGGTGGCGGCATCATCGAGCAGGTGATTCTGGATGAGGAGCTATCACGCACGCTCGCCGGTCTCTACTGGCTGCTGGGAATCACCTTGTTCGACGGCAAGACGATCGCCGCGGTAGGAACCCCTGAGCAGCGCCAGCGCTTTCTGCCGCAGATCGCGGCCGGGGATCTGATGTGCGCGATCTCGCTGACGGAGCCGGGCGGCGGCACGGACGTCCTCGGCGCGATGAAGACGCGGGCCCGAAAGGTCGACGGCGGTTGGCTGATCAACGGCACGAAGATCTGGTCGACCCTCGCGCATGTGGCGGATCGCCTGTTCCTGATCGCTCGCACCAACGAGGATGTGGAGAAGCCGTCCCACGGTCTGACGGTGTTCTTCTGTGACGCCAAGGCCGAGGGCGTGAAGGCAACGCCGATTCCAAAGCTTGGCATGCGGTCACTGGGCAGCTGCGAGGTTCAGCTCGATGACGTGTTCGTGCCAGACGAGGATGTGCTCGGAGAGGTAGACCGAGGCTGGCGCATCCTCGCCGAGACGCTCAACAGCGAGCGGATCATGAACGGAGCGAACTGCACCGGCGCGCTGGCCGGGGTGCTCGAGGACATGGTTTCCTACTCGAAGGAGCGCTTTGCCTTCGGCAAGCCGATCGGCCAAATGCAGGCCGTTCAGCACATGATCGCCGACACCTACGCGGGACTCGAGATATCGCGACTGCTGACCTACCGCGCCGCATGGCTGCAGGAGTCCGGTCGTCCGTGTGGGGTCGAGTCGACGATGGCGAAACTCGTCGCCTCGGAGCAGTGCTTCGCGGGGGCGGACCGTGGGATGCAGATCCTCGGCGGTTACGGATACTCGCTGGAATACGACATGCAGCGTTACTGGCGTGACATGCGGCTTTACCGCGTCGCTCCGATCAACAACGAGATGGGACGGAACTTCCTCGCCGAGAGTCTCGGGCTGCCGCGGTCGTTCTGAGTGGGGGCCGCCCTGCCAGTGCGCGGCTAGGCGGGGACCTCCCCGTCGGCGACGGCAGGGAAGCGCGGCCGAAGCTTCGTCTCGAGATGCTCGAGCAGATGCACCGGCGGCGCATACATCTGAAGCTGCGGCCGCACGAGCGAGCCGATTCGCTCCACGGCGTGGGCGTGCGCCGCTTCAGCCAGTCCCGGGGGGAGAGCGAGAATCGTCACGTCAAGGCCCCAGCGGACAGACTCTGCTCGCAGCTCTGCAACCACCGCCTCGTCGTCAAAATCGCCGGCGGGGCTCGCCGTGACGGCCCTGATCGCTGGACGGCGCAACGGGGCAGACACACGGCCGAGGGCGTGTTCGGTCGCTCGCCACGTTCGTTCAGCTTCCGCGGCGCCAACGCCTGCGCCACTGACGTGGCTGAGCCCGCGCTCGCGCGCCGCGCTCGCGCCGCCAGAGCCGGCCACCCAGATCGGCAACGCCAGCTGCGCGGGCTGCGGTGTCACCGAGACCCGATCTTCGGACACGTTTGCGGCGATATTGCCGGGCACCGCCCAGCGCGCGCCGCGGTGGCGAAACGGCGAAGGAGCGGTGGCGGCGATCACGAGGTCGAGTGTCTCGGCGAGCATCGCTGCCGCCTCGGTGTCACCGCGCAGCGCGAGCACGAGCCGTCCGTTGGAGATGTTGTCGGCGACGATCGCCTGCTCGGCGATGTGCACCGGATGGGCGCCGGCGTCGACGCACGCCGCGATCCGGATGACCGCCGTCAGGGGCGCAACGAACGCGGCGGCGACAAGCGCATCGCCTGCGCCATCGCCGGGCGCGCTGATCTCGGGCTCGAGCCAGATCAGATCGAGGCCGGCGGCCTCGGCCTGGACCGAGCGGCGTCCAAGATCGCGGGCGGTGCCATCACGGCCGCTGAGCGGCAGGAGGAGCCCGACCCTCACGCGCTCAGCGGGGGTGAAGAGGGGAACAGCGCTCCGGCCATCGCTTCCATCGCGTGCCGATGGTCCGCGCTGACGTCGTCGCGAGTCACCTGGAGTACGACCAGATCGACTCCCGCCTCGTCCAGTTGCGCGATCTCCTCAGCGATCTCATCCGGCGTTCCGATGAGAGCGTTCGCCGTGGCAAGCGACAGCTGCCGGGCGAGCAACTCAGGCTCCTCGAACCCGGACCGCCCGTTGAGCTCAAACCAGCAGCCGGAATACTCGAGCGCCGACGCGGCGATCAGACGCTCCGCCGCCTCGCGTTGGCGGCTGCTGCCGTCGGTGACCCAGGCGTACTTGAGCATCCCGACCATGCCGGGCGTTCGCCCCGCTTCGTGCGCCGCCTCGCGGTAGCGCTCGATCGTTGTCGCGAGCTTCGCGCGCGACAACGAGAACGGCAGGAAGATGCCGAGCCCGCGCATCCCGGCGCGGGTCATTGCTGCGGCCGAGAAACCTCCGACCAGAACGCGCGGTCCACGACCCTCCTGATTCCAGCGCAGCGCGATCGCGTCGAGCGCGGCGTCCATGCGTCGGCCGCGCGTGCGGCGCGAGAGGCCAAAGCCGTCGAACTCCTCATCGCGGTATCCGAGCCCCACCCCAAGGTAGAGGCGCTCGCCGGCGAGCGCCACGAGCGTCTCGGCGGCGGTGGCCGCAGTGGGCGGATCCCAGAGGGGCAGCAGATGAACGCCGGTGCCCGCCTTCAGTGTGCTCGTCTGCGACAGGACGGCAGCGGCAGCTGCCACCGGCGCCGGACACCAGCCGTCATACCAAAAATGGTGCTCGGCCAGCCACAGCGAGTGAAACCCGAGAGCCTCGGCGTGCAGCGCGTCGCGCGTGAGTGCGGCATAGGCGGCGGCGGCATGAACCGGACGCGCGGCCGTGGAGCGCATCGTCCAAAGGCCGACGCCGACGTCAGGCATGTCCGAGGATGCGCCCCGCGCCCGCGGGATGGCGCCGCCTCACGTTCGCCGCGGGCGACGGGAGCGTCGCGCTCAACCGCCATCAACTCCGAGCGACGTCGGCGAGATCGGCCCGGTCGTCGGCCGTGAGCTCCGCCAGCAGCTGGTCGCGCAGGCGGAACTTCTGAATCTTCGTGGCCGACATCGGCCACTCGGTGACGAAGCGCACGTGGCGGGGAATCTTGAAACTCGCGATCTGGCCGCTGCAGTGCGCCGTCACCTCGGCGGCGGTCAGCGAGTAACCCGAGGCGAGCTCGACGAACGCCACCGGGACCTCGATCAGCCGCGGATCCGGGATGCCAACCACCTGGGCGAGCTTGATCGCGGGGTGGGTGGATAGAAGTGACTCCACCTCGATTGCCGACACGTTCTCGCCGCCCACCTTGAGCATGTCCTTCAGGCGGCCGTGATAGCTGACGACGGCGTCTTCATCCATCGAGCAGAGGTCGCCGGTATGGAAGAACCCGTCCTCGTCGATCACGGCCGCGGTAGCGGCTGGATTGCCGTAATACCCGGTGAACATCTGCACGCCCCGGCCCACGAGCTCGCCGTGTTCGCCGGCCGCCAGCGGCAGGTTGGTCTCGGGACCGACCACCCGCAGTTCAAAACCGTCAAGCGCAGCGCCACAGGTGGCGAGCCTCAAGTGCTCGGAGTCGTGGGGCGAGTTGAACGCGACGCACCCGCACAGCTCGGTGATTCCGTAGGCGCTGAAAAGACGGGACCTGGGCAGCGCTCGCTGGATGCGTGCCTGCACCTCCGGTGGAGCCACGCTGCCGATCAGGCGAACGTCGTCGATCGGTGCCGAGGCGAAGGACGGATCGTCAAGCAGATCCATCGTGATCGTGGGAAACAGTGGGTAGAGCACAGCCGGGCGCTCACGCTCGATCAGCGCGATGGCCTCTGCGGTGGTGAAATGGGCCTGCGTCACAAAGGTGCCCCCGGCGGCGAAGACCGAGGACATCAACATGATGCCGCCCATGTGGAAGAACGGCAGTGGGTTCCACCAGCAGTCGCCGTCCGGGATCTCAAGGCGCTTCACGATCGCGCCGGCGTTCAGTGTGATCGCGTTGTTTGTGAACACGCAGCCCTTGGGATGGGCGGTCGTGCCCGAGGTATACATAATCAGCAGCGGATCGTCGGGCGCTGGAGGGTCCGCCTCGCGTCCACTCTCGCTGGTTTCGCCGGTTGGGGCGGGATCGTCCCAGGCGGCCACGGCGCGCAGGCTGGGGAACTCCTCCAGCGCGAGGCGGGTCCCGGCGTCGACATCCACGAGACCCGGCACCGCTTCGCGCACAAGCGCCGGCAGGTCAAGCGGCCCGACCGGCGCACGCATCGTGACCAAGGCGGCCAGCTCGGCGTCGAGAATCACGTGGCGAAGCTCCGGTGCCTTGAAGCGGATATTGATCGGCACGGCCGTGGCGCCGAGGAAGGCCGCAGCCAGAAGGTATTCGACTAGCGCGGGGCAGTTGGGCATCAGCAGGCCGAAGCGCTCGCCCGGCCGCAGCGACAGCGCGCTCAACTCGACCGCTCGCCGCTCCGCGCCCTCGAGCAATTCACTATAGGTCAGGCGCTCGTCGGAGAAGACGAGCGCCGCGCGGTCAGGCACTCGCTCCGCGCTCGCGCGGAAGAGATGTTCGTATGTGAGGGGCCGGGGGGGCGTCATCGCTGGACCGCTAGACGCTCGGCACGTGCGTCGCATCCTGTCGGCCGGTTTCGTCCGGTTCGCCCGCGTCCTGGTCCAATGTGGCCATGTGCCTCGCGCCCACATAGCCGAACGTCATCGCCGGCCCGATCGTCGCCCCCGGGCCGGCATAGTCGTTGCCCATCACAGCCGAGGAGCTGTTCCCGGTGGCGTACAGGCCGGGAATGACGCTGCCGTCTGCTCGCAGCACCTGTGCGTGCTCGTTGGTGACCAGCCCGCCCTTGGTGCCGAGGTCGCCGGGCACGATCTTGATCGCATAGAACGGCGGGCTCTCGACCGGCGCGAGGTTCGGGTTCGGGCGGCTCGGGTCCGCGTAGTAGTTCTCGTAGGCACTCTCGCCGCGGTGAAAATCGTCGTCGACGCCGTTTCGCGCGAAGCCGTTGAAGCGCTCGTGCGTTTCGATCAGCTGCTCCGGCGGGACGCCGATGTGGGCCGCGAGTTCGGCCATCGTGTCCGCCTTGAACGCGACGCCGGCGTCGAAGAACGGCTGGCCGAGCGCCCGTCCCGGCCGGCGCCCCATGATGATGTTGCGCTCCAGATAGCGGCTGTCGAAGATCATGAAAGCGGGGATGTGGCTTACGCCCGTCTTGTGACCGTCGATCTGTGCGCGGCCGAAGTCCGTGTATGGGGCGGGCTCGCTGACGAAGCGCTTGCCCGCCGAGTTGACGATGAACTGCCCCGGGTACTGGCGCTCGGCGAGGATCCCGCCGACGGCCATGATGCCGCCTGGTGGGAGCAGGAAGCCCGGCATCCACCACGCGTCGTCCATGAGGTCGATGGCCCCGCCGACGGTCTGGCCGGCGACGATCCCGTCGCCGGTGTTGTCCTCGCTGCCAGAACTCCAGCCCGGCTCGACCTCGGGTTGATAGCGCGTCCGCATCTGCGCGTTGTGATCGAAGCCGCCGGTGGCGATCATGACTCCGCGCCGCGCTCGGACTCGAACGAGTGAGCCGTCGCGTTGAACCTCGGCTCCGACGACGTTTCCACCTCCATCGGTGATCAGCTGCGTCAGCGGCGAGTTCAACCACATCGGGATGCCGTTCTCCTGCTGCGCGAGCCGCAGCCGCACGATGAGTGCGGCGCCACTCGTTGCCATGCGCTCGCCGGTCAGCCGGAAGCGCGCGATGCGAACAGCGAGGCGGAGCATCGTCTTGGCCACGACGGGCCGGTCGACTCCCCAGCGCATGCGGATCATCGCGTGGTAGTCCTGGGATGTCATCCATGCTCCCTTGGGCAGGTCGCTGCCGCGAGTGATCGCGCGGAATCGCATGTTCGCCTCGTCCCGACCCAGCTTGCGCTTGTCGATCGGCTTCGGCCAAACCCCGCGGCCGCGTGTGTTCCCGCCTTTGTCCGGGTGATAGTCGGAATACCCGCGGTACCACACGAAGCCGTCCCGCAGCCAGTGGCTCTGGCTCATGATGAATCCCGCCATCTTCGGAGCCTGCTCGACGTAACAGCGCAGGCGCTCGTGCGACACCTTGTCGCCGGCGATGTTGATGAGGTAGCGCAGGACCGTCTCCGGGTCGTCCTGCTCACCCTGCGCGACGAGCACCGGGTGGTTCGGGATCCATGAGCCGCCCCCGGAGTATGCCGTCGAACCACCGTACACCGGCGATTTCTCGACGATCAGCGTGTCAAGCCCCTCGGCCTGCGCAGCGAGCGCGGTCACAAATCCGCCCGCGCCGGAGCCGGCAACCAGAACGTCCACTTCATGGTCGAACTCCATCGCCGCTGCGGTCATCTTAACTCCTCTGTCGTCGCTGACGGTGCGCGCGCATCGTTCGGTGACTTCGCACGTCGCGGTTGATTCAGTCTAACTCGCCCGCATCGAAAAGCGTGTGATCTTTGAACGTTTATCCACGCGGCGCCCCTCGGCGCCGACATGCCAATCTCGCTGGCGCCACCAGTTTGCCGAGCGTCGCGATGCAGAACGCACCTTCACTTTTACCGCGGGTCGGTTGGGTGGGTTGGCGCTGACGAGCCAGCGTCGCTCGCGGCGAGCTCGGCGGCGAGCGTCTCCCGCAGCCTGAACTTCTGAATCTTGGTCCCAGACATTGGCCACTCGGTGACGAAGCGCACATGGCGAGGCACCTTGAAGGTTGCAACGCGGCCGGTGCAGAACTCGATCACCATGCTCTCGCTGAGCTCGGCCGCCGGCTTCAGCTGGATGAAGGCCGCCGGGACCTCGCCGTAGCGTGGGTCGGGCGCCCCGACGACCGCCACGATGTCGACGGCCTCATGGCTCGCGATGAAGTTCTCCAGCTCGAGCGCGGAGACGTTCTCGCCGCCGACCTTGAGCATGTCCTTCAGCCGGCCGGCATAGACGAGCCGGCCGTCGTCGTCCACCATCGCCAGGTCCGCCGAGTGAAACCAGCCCTCGGCATCGATGACCGCCGCGGTGAGGTCCGGGTCCTTGTAGTACCCCTCGAACCTTGAATAGCCGCGGAAGCACAACTCGCCGACCACGCCGGGATCGCGCGGCGCCCCCGTCTCGGGGTCCACGATCTCGATCTCGATGCCCGGAAGCGGATGTCCGAGCGTGTTCATTCGTGTCTCGTAGCTGTCGTCGGGGTAGGGCAGCGTCAGGTTGCTGGAGCACTCGGTGGCACCGTAGGAGGAGACCTCGACGACGTGTTGCAGCCGGGATTGGAGATAGATCAGACGCTCCGGGGTCGCGATGTTCTGAATCAGACGCAGGCTGCTCAGGTCGGCCTGCTCGAAACCCGGGTGGTTCAGGACGCCCAGCCAGAGCGTCTCGAAAGCGGGGTAGGCGACGGTGCAGCGCTCTCGCTCGAGCTGCCGGAGCGCAACATCGGGTGAGAAGTGGCCCGCGTGCACGAACGTCGCGCCCACGTAGATACAGCTGAGCATCGGAACAATGCCGCCGATGTGGAACAGCGGAAGCGGATCCCAGTAGCGGTCCTCCGGGCTGAGGAAGAACCGGTTGCGTGCGACGTTGCCCGCATGGCGCACGAGTGCCTCGTGCGTGAGCAGGCACCCCTTCGGCCGCGCCGTGGTGCCAGAGGTGTACATCAGGACCGCGATGTCGCGGACCTTGACTCGCTCCTGCAACGTTGCCACCTCGGCCTCGCTCACCGTGCTTGCAAGCGCGTCAAATGCTGCACGCCCGATACAGCCGTCACCCGCGCCGTGCATGTCGACGACGTGGCGCAGCAGCGGGGCGTCGTCGAGCGAGAGCGCCATCGGCTCCTGATCTCTCATCGCGGGGAACACCGCGCGCAGCAGCTCCGGGTAGTCGGGAGCATCGACCGGGCCGGCGGCGGCCAGCATCACGCAAATGTCGGCGTGTTCGATTACGTGAGCGAGCTCATGCGTCTTGAAGCGTCCGTTGACGGGAACGATCACGGCTCCGAGCGACGAGGCTCCGAGCAGGCAGGTCACGAAGTCGAGCTCGTTCGGCATCAGGATTCCGACCTTGTCGCCGGCGCCGACGCCGAGCGCGCGCAGTGATCTGGCGACAAGAACACTTCGCTCGAGCAGCTCCAGGTAGGAGACGCGCACGTCCGGAAAAACGACTGCCTCCCGCTCCGGCTGAGCCGCCGCCGCGCGACTCAGCAGATCGGCGATCGTCAGTGCTTCGATCCTCATCGCCCGGCGCTCACTCGCCGGGGCGACCTCGAGCACTCCCTGCTCAGGCACGACGGTCTCGCGCGGAGCTCCTCGCCGCCCGCTCGCGCCGGCTAGTAGGCATCCGGCGCCCGCGGCGGCCATCGATCGTCGCTCAGGCCCGCTAGCCAGCTGGCGTACTCCGTGGCCGCCGCTCTGTCGTACTGGGCGAGGATGGTCAGCTTCTCGGCTTCGATCGAACCCTCGGCGTGGATCGCGAGAACGGCCTGGTAGCCACCGAAGTCGCCGGCCGTCAGGTCGCTCGCGAGGCTCAGCACGCGGAGGCGGTCCTCCCCTGAGATGCCGGGCGCGGCCTCCAGGTAGCGCCGCAATGCCGGCCCATAATCCGGATGGGCCAGATCCTCGACCGCCGGATAGGTGACCAGCAGTCCACCGGATATGTCCTGGACGTGCTGGAACGCCGTGTGCAGGCCGGTTGCGAACTGAAGCTTGGCAATGTTGACGAGCAGCGTGTCGGGAACGGCGACGCCGTTCTCGATCGTGGCGCGCGAAGCCGCGTGGTGGGTCAGCGCACGCAGCGTCTCGGCGTAGGAGATCAGCCAGGAGAGCTTGTCGCGCACGTGGCCCACACGCTCGAGGCCGTTCACCTTCGCGGCAAGCAGCGCCGTGCCGACCAGAGCGTCGACCAGTGGGAGCTTGTAGGAGATCGCCGTGAAGCGGTGGAACTCGACGAACCCGCGGGCCAGTTCGCCGGCGTGCTCGTGCTGCCCGTCCATGAAGACGCGATCGGCCGGCACGAAGACATCGTCAAACAGCGTCGCCGTCTCGACCATCTTGCGCCCGCTCGACAGGGGATGCTCAGCCAGGTCGCGGTCCTTCGGCGATAGATACGGGCTCGCCACGAGAGTGAGGCCGGGCGTGTCGATCGGCAGCGCGAACGCCACGGCGTAATCCTCGTCCTCAGCGGTCATCGCGCGCGTGGGCAACACGATCATCTCGTTTGCGTTGACCGACACCGAGGTGTGCACCTTTGCCCCTCGCACGACGATCCCATCGGCGCGCCGCTCAACGATGCGCAGGTAGGCGTCGGGATTTTGCTGGCGAGACGGACCGACCGCCCGATCGCCCTTGAAATCGGTCTGTGCCACGCACACGGCGAGGTCGCCATCACGGCAGTGCTCGTAGAAGGCCGTTATGCGGCTTGCGTAGGGCTCGCCGAGCCTTGGACGCAACGCGAGCAGCGAAAACAGGGCGTCGCTGCCGATCTCCTTGATCAGCACGACGAGCGTCTTGCCGGCCCGCGTGGCGGCCTCGATCAGGGCGCTGCGCGCAAGCAGGTCCGCTGCGGAGGTCGGCACGTGGAAGTAGCGGCTGGAGCCGTCCGGCGCCACGGCCAGCTCCGCCAGCGCCGGCTCGTGGGCCATCTGGTAGTCGAGCGCAGCGTGGTCGACGGCGTAACGCATGACCGGGTGAGTGCCCACATCGGTTACCGCTTCGCCGCGGTAATACACCCGGCGTGCGTCGCGCAGGCTCTCCCGGTATTCGTGTTCGGACCGCAGGCGCTTCCCGCTCTCGGTGTGCGGTGTCGTTGTCACTGCAATCGCCTCCATTGCGCCGAGCGGATCAAAGTGCTGTCCGGCCGCACCGTAACTGAAACACGGAGGCGACCGCAACGATTCGCGTGTCGGGAAATCAGGACTCCGGATACTCGACAAGCTTCGCGGCGATCATATACGGTCAACGGATGCGCGGCCAGGACACGCCGGCGGTCGAGACCAGGGCCGAACGACAGGGCGGCCAGGGCGGACGCACGTCGCCCTCGCCGGAACCCGCGCCATCCTCGAGCTGGCTCGCGATCGGGTGTCCGCGGAGGCTGGGTTGATGAAGCCACTGGCGGGTCGCGCAGCCCTGGTCACCGGCGGCGGCCGCGGCGTCGGTAGAGCGATCTCGCGGCTACTCGCCGCGGAGGGGGCCACGGTCGGAGTGAACTATCGACGCGATGGCGAGGCTGCCGAGTCCCTGGTGGCGGAGATCGCCGCCGACGGGGGCCAGGCGTTTGCATTGCGCGCATCGCTTGACTCACTCGAGGAGGTCGACGCCCTTGCGTCCAGCGCGCTCGAGGCTCTCGGTGATCTCGACATACTCGTGTGCAACGCGGGCATCGCCAGCCGCGGACTGTCTGTCTTGGAGACCACTGCTGAGGAGGTGCAACGAGTGATGGCCGTTCACACGCTCAGCGCGCACCGGCTGGTCCACCTGCTCCTGCCGACGATGCGGCGCGCTCAACGCGCTGACGTGGTGGTGATATCGAGCAGCGAGTTGCTGCAAATGCGTGCGAACGGAGCGCCCTACAACATGGCTAAGGCTGCCCTGGAGGCGTTCGCGATGACGTTGGCGCACGAGGAGGCGAGACACGGCGTTCGCGTCAACATCGTGGCACCGGGTCTCGTCGCGACGGAGATGGGGGACCGTCTCGTGCGGGCCACGCTCGGCGTTGAGGGCGTCGCCAGCCTCGATCAGAACCAGCCGTTCGGTCGTGTGTGCCAGCCCGACGACGTGGCGCGCGTCGTTCGCTTCCTCGTCTCGCCGGACGCCGATCTGATCACTGGGCAGCGGATCGTGATCGATGGCGGGGCAGACGCGCTCGCCGCGATGCACGCGAGCGATCGATCGTCGCCCTAGGCGAGCGGGGGTCCGTGATATTCGTGCGCCGGAGGGGCATTCCCGTTGCGGACCGCCCCGCACAGCAGCGATCCCATTATCGCCGGCTCATCCCAATTATTGAAGAACGCCTTGTTGGTGCCGTTCTGGATTACGATGTCGCCTGATCCAAAGACGATCTCGTCGCCGCGATCGGTCGCGTACAGCAGCTGTCCGGACATCATCCAGAGGAAGTCGACACGGTTGGACCAGAACATCTCGCCACGCCAGCCGGGCGGGAAGACCGTCACAGACAGACGAAGCCCGAGTGGCCCGGGATGGGCTCCGGTGGGAATCTCCTGCGGATCGGCGGGCAGTGCGAATGGGAGCTCGTCGCACGACCAGACGGCATGAACGGCCGGCGGTCCCTGTGGATAGGAGCGCGAGATCGAGTCGGCCGGCACGTTGACCGGCGCACTCGGCGGGACCGGCTCGACCCGCACGAGGTAGGACTTGCCCTCGTCATCGAGAGCGGTCACGATGCGCCTCGGCTGCCACTCAGTGGTCATGGCGGCGGACGCTACTAGACGAAACTGGACGCGTGGCGCGCCGCCAGCACCGCGTGGTTCACCTCAACGGTCGCCGGCGGGTGCCGCTTCGATGCGCCGGGCCTCGGGCATGATCTCCTCGGCGAACCACTGCAGTCGCTCGAGATGCTCGGCGGCGTCACGGATCGGTGGCAGCGCCCCGGGTTGGTCGTTCTGGAACCGTCCCGCACCGATCATCTCGTCGGCCGACGTCAGTGTTGCACCGAGCGCTGCGATCTCGGCGACCTGTTCGAGCACGGCATCCTTTTCGGCGACGATGTGGGGCTGCTCGATCAGCTCGTGGCTGTCAGGGTCGAGCGTTCCCTCAAACAATTCCAGGCCGAGTTCAAGCGGACGCGGCCGCGCCTGAAACGAAGGCTGCTCGTAGATGTGCTCGACCATCGCCCGGAACTGACTGCGCGGGGTGGCGTATGGCAGCCAGCCGTCGCCGAACCGTGCGATCCGCCTCATCGCGGCCCTTGTGCGCCCGCCGAACCAGACGGGCAGGGGCTGCTGAACCGGCTTGGGCTCGAAGACCACGTCGCTATAGCTCACATATCTGCCCTGGAACGCCGGTCGTTCCTGCGTCCAGAGGATCTGCATCGCCTCGATGTACTCGTCGGTGATCGGGCCGCGCTCGTCGAACGGCACGCCGAGCAGATCAAACTCCCAAGGCTTGTAGCCGACGAGTGCGATCACGGTCAGTCGGCCGCCGGACAGAAAGTCGAGGGTTGACAGCGCCTTGGCCAGCTCGATCGGCTGGTGGTAGGGAACCACGACGAGACATGCAACGCGCAACCGGGTGGTCGCGCCAAGAATGAACCCGGCTGCCGACAGCGAATGCGTCCAGTGCGCTCCCATTTCGACGGTCGACTCCCGATCCATCGCGAAATGCGTGGCCACATTCACCTGGTCGTAGTCAAGCTCCTCGATTCGGCGAACGATCGCAACCAGCTCCTGCGGCTGGATATTGCGCCACCAGTGCGTCCCGCGACCGGGATAGAGGTCCAGCCCTGGGACCTTGAGTGAAAATTTCACGGACGCTTCTTCGGAGTGCGCTGAAAATGGCTAGATGGCGACGCGGGGCGCCGCCGGCACAGTGTACAAGCCGGGCAGCATGCGGCCGCGGGGCACACGACGCAGGACGCAAGCGGAGCTGCGGCCATCGTGTACGCTAGCCGCACCAGCGCCGCGAGGAATCACCAGTGGTGGACGCGATGGGGAAGGCTCGTGCAGGCGCGACACAGGGCCAGAGAGAGCGGAGTCAAAATGTCGATGATCGAGTATGAGGTTGATGGCTCGGTCGGTGTCATCTCGCTGAACCGACCCGAGAAGGCGAACGCGCAGAGCCCGACGTTCCTGCGTGAGCTGAACGACAGGTGGATGGAAGCTGCAGCTGACGATGACGTTCGCGTGATCGTTGTGCGCGGGAACGGGCGTCACTTCTCCTCCGGCCACGACTTCAGCTCGCCTGACGAGATTCCGCAGTTCGAAGAGGGCGAGGGTATTCGCCGTCTGTACCTCTTCGAGGAGGAGGTGTTCTACGGGTTCAGCCGCGCATGGCGGGATGTGCCAAAGCCGTCAATCGCGGCTGTGCAGGGCGCCACGGTCGCCGCCGGGCTGATGCTGTGCTGGCCGTGCGATCTGATCATCGCTGCCGACGACGCGCGCTTCGGGGACCCCGTCATTCGCCTCGGGGTTGGGACCGGCGTGGAATATGCCGCCCACACTTGGGAGTTCGGCCCCCGCAAGGCGAAGGAGCTGCTGTTCACCGGAGGCTTCATCGACGCCCAGGAGGCGCTGACGCTCGGGATGGTCAACCGCGTGGTCCCGCTCGACGAGCTCGACAGCGCGACCATGACCTTGGCGCGCGAGATCGCACAGATGGATCCGTTCGCTCTGCGGATGGCAAAGCGCTCCGTCAACCTGACGCAGGACATCCAGGGGTTCCAGACCTCTCTGCAGGCTGTGTTCGACATGCACTGGGTGTGCCACGCGAACGGCTTCGCGATCCGCGGACACAAGATCTCCTCTGGGATCACGGCCCAGGACATGGCGGCTGCGAACCGGCCCCGCGGGGCGGTCGCAGGCTGAGCGGTCCGCTCATGCGCGCAGTAGTGGTCCCGCTTACGAGCGGGACCACTCCGCGCCGTGGGGCAACCTCGCGCCGCTAGGTCCGGTTGGGATCGTCGCGTCGGAGGTCTGAGTTGGAGAGCAGTTCGACGTAGGTCGGACCGTGAACGCTGAACCCTCCGTCAATCGTGATCAGCTGTCCGGTCACGTAGCTTGACTCGTCGGACGCGAGGTAGATCACGAGCGAGGCGATGTCGTCGGGCTCGCCGATCCGCGGCGTGAGGTTGTGTGGCACCAGCATTCGCTCGTACTCATCGGTGAGATGCCTGGTGCGGATCATGCCCGGGTTGATGGCGTTGGCGCGTATCCCGTAGCGGCCGTAGTGGGTTGCGATCACCTGCGTGAGGGTGTTCACGGCCCCTTTCGAGACCGAATAGGCGCCGGAGGTGATCAGCGGCTCCGTCGCGGCCACCGACGCTGTGTTGATGATCGATCCGCCGCCGTGTTCGATCATGCGTGGGACGGCGTACTTACAGGCGAGCCAGACTCCGCGCAGGTTGACTGCCATGGTGCGATCCCAGGCCTCGGTCGGGATGTCGAACACCGGTGAGACGACATCAGGGGCCGAGACGGGATCCTCGAGCGCCGCAGCGTTGTTGTGGAGAACGTCGATGCTGCCGACCAGCGCGGATGCCTGTTCGATCAGGGCCTCGATCGAGGGCTCCGAGGAGATATCGACCTCGATCGCGTGTGCCGTGGCCCCGGTGGAGCGGATGTCCTCGGCGACCCGCTCGGCTCCCTCGGCAACGATGTCGGCGACGATGACGGCAGCGCCCTCTCGGGCCATCATCCGAGCAGTTGCCGCGCCCATTCCGCGTGCCGCGCCGATCACAAGGGCATGCTTACCGTCGAGTCGACCCATCGCAGCTCTCCTCCCAGACGTTTGTCAGTGTCATCGGTTCTGGTATGGCTTACACCTCAAGGGGATCCGGGCAACCCATGTGATGCGCCGCTGCCCGACAGTGCCCCGATGTTGCTGAACTGCGGCAGACCCCGCTCACCGAACAGACTCATCGACCGGCCCGTCCGAGTGGCGCCACGGCCGCCGAATCCAGAGTTGAACACCATATAGGTGACGTCGAGTTCGCGGCGGATCCACTCAATGCGCTCGATCCGGGTGTCGTGTCAAACGTCGACATGTCCACCGCCCGGCGGAGGCTGTGCGTAGGATCCGTGGTGTTACTGAGCGAAGGGAGGAACCGCCGTGATCAGCTACGAGTCGCTTGAGCATCTACGGGTCAGCGTGACGGACGGAGTGGCAATCGTCGTGCTTGCGCCGACGCAAGAGGGTCCCGTGGAGCCCTCCTTCTTCACGAATCTCCGTGACGTGTTCAGCGTCCTCGCACTCGACGCTGAGGTCGACGCGGTGGTGCTGACCGGTGAGGGCGACACCTTCTTCGCGGGGACCGGACTTCCGCGGACGGCGCGTCTGGTCAGCAGCGGTCTCGAGGCCACGGCCGGCCAGATGCTGACACTCCAGCAGATCGCGACCCAGATGCTGAGTCTGCGCAAACCGCTCGTCGCGGCCGTCAACGGCCACGCCCCGAACATCGGTGGGCAGATAGCGCTGCTTTGTGACGCTGCGATCGCAGCCGAGGGCGCGACGTTCGGCGACCATCACGTCGAAGGCGGACTTGCCGCCGGCGATGGCGGCACCATGCTCTGGCCCCTGCTGGTCGGGATGGCGAGGGCGCGCGAGATCCTGCTGACGGGCAAGGTCATCGATGCGGCCGAAGCGCTGGAGCTGCATCTCGTCAGCGAGGTCGTCAAGCGCGAGGACACCGTCGCCGAAGCGGTGGCGCTCGCACGCCGCATGGCGTCTCTGCCGCGACTGGCATTTCTGGCTACGAAGCACTCGCTCAACAACTGGTGGCGGTTGTCGATGCTGCTGTCGTGGGACCTGGCGCTCGGCATCGAGACGGCCGGCCTGGTGACGCCCGACTTCGTGGCGAACATCAACCGGCAGGCCGACGAGGCCGCCGGTCAGTAGGAGCGCGGCAGGCCGAGCGAGTGCTGTGCCACGTAGTTGAAGATCATCTCGCGGCTGACCGGCGCCGTTCGCTGCAGGCGCGCCACGCCCCACAACGTTGCGAGACCGTACTCCGTTGCGAGGCCGTTGCCGCCATGCGTCTGGATCGACTGATCGAGCGCGGCGAGACACGCCTCCGCCGCGGAGTACTTGGCCATGTTGGAAGCCTCGGCGGCGTCGAGGCCGTTGTCGTGCAGCCAGGCCGCTTTGCTCGTCATCAGCCGCGCGAGCTCGACCTCGATCTTGCACTTCGCGAGCGGATGCGCGATCCCCTGATGGGCTCCGATGGGTGTGTCCCAAACGACACGCTCGCGCGCATATTGCGAGGCCTTCTCCAGGGCGTAAAGCGCCAGGCCGTTCTCAAGCGCCGCCGCCATGATGCGCTCCGGATTGAGGCCGCCGAACATTTGCCGCATGCCCTCGCCCTCAACACCGATCAGGCACTCGGCAGGCACCATCACGTCATCGAAGAACAGCTGCCATTGCTTCTCGGGGGCCGTCATCTCCACCGGTATGAGGGTCTTCTCGAACCCGGGCAGGGACGGGTCGACGAGCAGCATCGAAAGGCCCGGCCTTCCGGTCCGTGCGTCGGTGGCGGTGCGTGCGATCACCACCACCGCCTCGGCATGCTCGACCCCTGACACGTAGTACTTCTGCCCTCGCAGCCGGTAGTGGTCGCCGTCGAGAGTCGCCGTGGTCGAGATGCGGTGGGTGTTCAGGCCCGCATCCGGCTCGGTGATCCCGAACGCCATCGCTGTCTCACCGGCGGCCATCCTGGGCAGCCAGGCCAGCTTGAGGTCCTCTGAACCGTGGCGAACCAGCAGCTCGGCGCAGATCGCGCTCGACACGATGAGCATGAACGATGGCGCGCCTGCCGCCGCGAGCTCCTCGCATACGATCGCGAGCTCGGTGATGCCTGCGCCGGCGCCTCCATAGGCCTCGGGGATGTTGGCACCGAGATAGCCCCCGCGACCAAGCTCCTCCCACAGTTCGGAGGCATCTCCGCCACTGCGGGACTCCTTGAGATAGTACGCGTGCCCATAGCGCCGTGCGATCGAGCGCACCGCTTCGCGCAACATGCTCTGCTCGTCGTTCTCGCTGAAGATCGCCTGTGTCATCAGATCACGCCCAGGTTGGAATTGCGAGTCCGCCATCAACCGGGATGACGGCCCCCGTCACGTAGGCCCCGGCTCGAGCCGTGAGGTAGACCAGCGCACCGGCGATATCGTCTGGCTCGGCGAGTCGCCCGAGCAGGTTCCGGCTCATGACATCCGGATGCGACGTGAGCAGGCCGGCCGTCATCTTGGTTTCGATTGGCCCTGGCGCAATGCAGTTAACCGTAATGTTGTCGGGAGCCATGTGTAGCGCGAGCGCTCGTGTGAGGTGGTGGAGAGCGGCCTTCGCCGGCGGATACGCGTAGTTCTCGAAGTGGCTGACAGCATGTCCGTCGACGGATCCGATGTTCACCACTCTTGCAGGGTCTCCGTCGCGGGCTCCTGCTCGCAGCAGGTCGGCTGTGGTGCGTACGAGCTCGAACGGAGTCGCGACGTTGAGCTGGAGCACCTTGGCCCAGGCTTCCGGTGGATATTCGTCGAATGGCGCGCCCCACGTGATACCAGCGTTGTTGACGAGGATCTGTAGCGAGTCGAGCCGCTGATGAAGTTGCTCGCTCAGCAGACGAATGCCCTCCTGATGCGACAGGTCCGCGACGATGTGATCGCAGCTGCCCCGCGCCGAGAGTTCCGCTGCTGCCTGCGTGCCGGCGTCCGCCCGCCGGCTGGTGATCACGACGGACGCTCCGTGGTCGAGGAGGGCGCCGGCGCACATCAATCCGACACCCCTTGCTCCTCCTGTGACAAGCGCCGTCTTTCCTTCGAGAGAAAACAGCCCGCGCTCCGTCATCGGCCACGAAGCTAACATAGAATCGGGTTGATCGAGGGCTCAGCACGCAACTCAGCAGTCGATCAGGCGACTCACCTTGCTCTTGTCACGGGCGCTGCCGGGGGCCTCGGTGGCGCGATCTGCGGTGCGCTCGCGCGAGCGGGCATGCGCGTCGTTGCCGCCGACCTCAACCTGGAGCGCGCGACGTCATTGGCGACGCAGCTCGAAGGTCCTGGCGCGATCATCGATGGGGTCGGACTCGACGTGACACAGGCGTCCGCCGTCGATGCGCTGGTTGCGTCGCTGCTCGCAACGCATGGGCGGATTGATGTCGTTGTGAATCTCGCTGGTGTGATTCGGAACGAACTGGTCGTGAAGATCGACGACGAGAACTTCGCGCTGGTGCTGGCGACCCATCTGCAGGGAACCCTGAACACGATGCGGGCGGTCCTGCCATCGATGCGCGCCAACTCCTACGGGCGGATCGTGAACATGAGCTCGGTTGCTGCCCGAGGGTCGATTGCCGGCGGGGCGTATGGCGCCGCGAAGAGCGCCATCGAAGGACTCACACGCGCCGCAGCAATGGAATCCGCCAGCGCCGGCGTGACGATTAACTGCGTCGCCCCGGGGTTGATCTCCGCCGGAATGTTCCTGACCGTGCCAGAGGAGTATCAGCGTGAGCGCGCAGCGCGGATCCCGATCGGGCGTGCAGGCACTCCCGAGGAGGTCGCTTCGTGTGTGGCGTTCCTCGCCTCACCGCAGGCCAGCTACGTTACCGGTCAAACGCTACGAATCTGCGGAGGACTCTCGCTTGGCTTTTGACATTGGCTTCGAGCATCACGGACCGGTGGCCGTCATCACCATCGACAACCCGCCAGTCAACGCACTGCACCCCGACGTGGCGTCGGAAATTCAGCGCCACGTCAATGCAGTCGGCGACGATCCTGACGTGCGCGCGCTCGTGATCACGGGGACCGGACGCCATTTCGTCGCCGGCGGCGACATTGAGCATTTCAAGACGCTCGACACCTATCGTGCGGAACGCTACGCGCTCGCGGTCCAGACGATGCAGGATTCGCTCGGGTTGCTCCCGCAACCGGTGATCGCGGCGATCAACGGCACGTGCCTGGGTGGAGGCTGCGAACTGGCGATGGCCTGTGACATACGTGTTGCCGACGAACAGGCGACCTTCGGTCAGCCCGAGGTGACGCTCGGAACGATCCCGGGGGCCGGCGGAACGCAGAACCTTCCGCGGCTGGTGCCGATCGGGCGCGCCAAGCTGTTGCTCTTCACCGGCGAGCGGATCGGCGCCCAGGAGGCGCTGAACATCGGACTCGTCGATCAGGTTGCCCCCGCGGACACGTCTCTCCAGCACGCTCTCGAGCTCGGAGAGCGGATCGCGCGCAATGGTCCGCTCGCCGTGGCGGCCGCCAAGCGTGCCGTCAACCTTGGTTTGCAGATGAGCGTCGTCGACGCCCACCGGCTCGAGGCCACGCTGTTTGCCCAGCTGGCCGGAACCGCGGACTTCGCCGAGGGCGTAAAGGCGTTCTTTGAGAAGCGCGAGCCGACTTTCACGCGAGAGTGAGGAGAAAAGAGTGAAGATCGGAGTCGTACACGTGACTGCCGAGGCGGTGTCGGTTCCCTACACGGAGCTCATCACGGAAAATTTTGAACGTGCGAAATCGGACGGCACCGAGATCGTGCATCGCTTCGTCCGGCATCTGCGGCGCGCGACCGACACTGCCATCGCGTATCCCACCCTGCTCAACAAGGTCGACGTGATCTCCGAGATGCTGGAGCTTGAGCGGGCTGGGGTAGACGCGGTGTTCGTGGCGTGCTCAGGCGACACCGGCGTGGCGGAGGCCCGTAGCCTGCTTTCGATTCCGGTGGTCGGCCCGATGGAGGCTGCGATGAGCCTCGCGCTCGGCTACGGCTGGCGGTTCGGCATCGTCACGGTCGAGGATCCGACCTGGACCTCGAACCTGGAGCAGATGGTGCAGGCCTACGGGTTGAGCGCGCGTTACGCCGGGCTTCGGGCACTTGAGACGCCGACGAGCGTCGTCTTTACGAAGGGGTTCGAGGATCCCGAACTCGTGCGCCAGGACATCCTGGCCCGCGTCAGAGAGATGGTGGCGGCCGGAGCCGAGGTCATCTGCATCGGGAGCGCGGGTCTGAGCACCTTTGCCGGGCACTTCGGGATCTCGAAACACGACGATCCGGAGGTGCCGATCTTTGATGTGCTGACCGTCGGGCTGAAGTTTGCAGAGATGCGAGCAGAATTGCAGCAGCGCCTCGGAATTCCAGCCACCAGCCGCGCCGGATGGTATGCCGAGTTCACGCCGGACAACCGCGCGCGCGTGAATCGCCTGTTTGGCTGGGTCGACGAGCCGGCCGCGGAGTGAATCAGCGCGACTGATGCAAATCCGCGCCGCCGACGCGGTTGCGAGACGCCTTGCGCTGATACCGGCGGCTTCGGTGCGACGGTATAGTTTCGTGCCTGATCTGCCGAGGAGAAAGCCGTCGCTTGATGACTCGTGCCCTATTCCTAGAGTTGTGCAGCCAGCCGGATTTTGGACGCGGGCCCGGCGGACGCACTCGTGCCGTGGCGCTCGCGCAGGGCGTGAGATTGGCGCGGGGGAGCGATGCGCCCGCCGCGCGGGCTGACGCGATGCCGGGGAGAGATTTTCGGTGAGCCTGGTCGAGGCCGGCCCGGAGCAGCCCCACACGATCCTGGCCCCTGACGGGACGGTCCCCACGGGCTATGAGTCGCCGCTTGATGACGCTGCCTTGCTCTACGCCTACCGCTTGATGAAGCTCACACGTGTGTTTGACACTCGCGCGTTCAACCTTCAACGGCAGGGACGGCTCGGAACGTTCTCCCAGGTTACGGGTCAAGAGGCCAGCGTCGTGGGCTCAGCTCTTGCTCTCGAGCCGGCTCGGGACTGGGTGGTGCCGCAATATCGCGAGCTACCCGCGATGCTGCACATGGGCTACACACTCACACGGGCCCTGCTCTATTTTCGGGGTAACCCCGCCGGCAACGCGATGCCCGAACGCGTGAATCTGATGCCTATCCAGATATCGCTAGGGACGCAGGTGCCGCACGCGGTCGGCCTCGCCTGGGGTCTGGCGCACCAAGGCTCAGACGCGGTGGTCATGACGTACTTCGGGGATGGAACGTCTTCGGAAGGCGACATCCACGAGGCGATGAACCTCGCCGGGGTTCGCCGGGCTCCCGTGGTCTTCGTGCTGCAAAACAACGGCTGGGCGATTTCAACTCCCGTAAGCAGCCAGACGGCGGCTTCGACCTTTGCATCACGAGCGGCCGGGTACGGGTTTCCGGGGGAGCTCGTTGACGGCAACGACTTCTTCGCGGTCCACGAGGCCTGCGCGAGGGCGGTCGCGAGGGCGCGTGAGGGGGCCGGTCCCACACTGATCGAGTCGCGCGCCTATCGGCTCGGCGCGCACAACACCGCCGACGATCCGACACGCTACGTTGACGAGACCGTCGAGGCCGAGCGCTGGAAGCTTGATCCGCTCTTGCGTATGCAGCGCTACATGGTGGCCCGAGGCCTCCTCGACGAGAACACCGAAGCCGCGCTTGACGCCGAGCTGACGGCCGAGATGGAGGCGGCCGTCGTCGAGGCCGAGGCGTATCCACCGCCGCACGTGGGCCAGATCTTCGACCACGTTTACGCCAGCGAGCCGCCGCGTGTTGCCCGTCAGCGACGCGCCGCAGAGGCGGGAGCTGGAGGCGGCGATGACTGAGATGAACATCGTCGAGGCGATCAACTCGACGCTCGCAGCCGAGATGGAGCGCGAGGAGAGGATCATCCTGCTCGGGCAGGACATCGGTCGCGTGGGCGGCGTCTTTCGTGTCACCGAGGGACTCTTCGAACGCTTCGGCGCGGCGCGCGTGGTGGACATGCCACTGGCCGAGGGAGCGATCATCGGCTCGTCGGTCGGGCTTGCCGTCAGCGGCCTGATCCCGATTCCTGAGCTGCAGTTCCTCGGCTTCGGCTCGCAGGCCTTCCATCAGATCGAAGGCCAGGTTGCGCGGATGCGTTTTCGCTCGCAGGGGCGCTATGCGATGCCGATGGTCATCAGGGCGCCGTTCGGAGGTGGGGTACGAACTCCCGAGATGCATTCCGACGCGCATGAAGCGCGCTACGCGCACGTCCCTGGCCTGAAGGTCGTGGCGCCGGCCACCGCTGCCGATGCCAAGGGCCTGCTGACCACGGCCATTCGCGACGAGGATCCAGTGCTGTTCCTCGAACCGCTCGGCGGCTATCGCCTGCAGCGCGACGACGTTCCCGAGGGCGAGCACACAGTTCCGTTCGGGCAGGTGCGACGAGTGCGGGAGGGCTCCGACATCACGCTGATCGCATGGAGCACCGCGGTGCGCGTCGCCCTACACGCGGCGGATCTCGCCGCGGAAGAGGGCATATCGTGTGCGGTGATCGACGTCCGGACGCTGGTGCCGCTGGATGAGGTGGGTCTCGCGGAGGCGGTGGGGCGTACCGGCAGGGCCCTGATCGTTCACGAGGCGCCCTACAGTGGCGGCTTCGGGGCAGAGGTCGCGGCGACAGTTCAGCAGGAGGCCTTCTGGACCTTGCAGGCGCCGATCAGGCGCGTCACCGCGTACGACACCCCCTACCCGATCGCTTCGATCGAGCAGCTGTACATCCCAAGCGCCGAGCGAGTGCTCGAAGGCATCCGTCTCGGGATCGGAGAGGCATAGTGACGTTCGAGTTCAGACTGCCAGATGTCGGTGAGGGCACCGACAGCGCCGAGATCGTCGAATGGCACGTGGCGGTTGGTGCCAAGGTGCGTGAGGACCAGCCACTGGTCGACATCGAGACCGACAAGGCCGTGGTTGGCATCCCCTGTCCGACGACGGGGACGGTCGTCGCGCTCGCGGCGCAGGAGGGTGACACGGTTGCGGTCGGTGCGGTGCTTGCCGTGTTCGCTGCACCGGGCGAGGCGAGCCTCGATGCGGATCCGGGCGAAGGCGTCGAGCAGTCCAGCGCTCCTGCTCGCGAGGACGCTGTCGCGGAGCCGGCTGCGCTCGCCGAGATCACGATGCTGTCCGAAGCGGCTGCCGCAGCTGCCGCGGCGGCGGCGCAGGCGGGACACGTCCTTGCATCGCCGGCCGCCCGCGCGGCCGCACGAGAGGCCGGCATCGATCTCTCAAGCGTCTCGGGGAGTGGACCTCTTGGTGGCGTTCGAGTCGGCGACCTGGACGGCCCCCGAGTTGCGGCGAACGGTGGCGTTCCCCGCGCGAGCGCCGCGGCGTCGCGCGAGGATGAGCATCGGCCGCTGCGCGGGACGCGGCGCACGATCGCGCGCACGCTCACAAAGCAGTGGCAGACCGTTCCGCACGTGACGGACTACCGGGAGGTGGATGTCAGCGCGCTGCTTGAGCTACGACGCCTGTTGCGTGCCGACGCCGTGCGGCGCGGTGACGACGATGTTGCTGCCGTCGTCACGGCCACGCCGATCCTGGTCAAGCTGGCGGCGACACTGCTGAAACGTCACCCACTGCTGAACGCAACAATTGACATGGACCGCGACGAGATAACCGTGTACGGCGCGATCAATATCGGCATCGCCGTGGCCACGCCCGAAGGCCTCATCGTGCCGGTCATTCACGACGCGGACCGCAAGACCGTGTTCGAGATAGCCGTCGAGGCGGCCGCGCTGACCGCAGCGGCACGCGAACGCACGCTGAACTCCTCCGACCTCGCCGGCGCAACCTTCACCGTCAACAATTACGGCTCGCTCGGCATCTGGCTCGGGACGCCGATCATCCCGCCGGGACAGTCAGCCAATCTCGGCATCGGTCGGATCGACGACCGAGCGGTGGTCCGCGACGGCGAGATCACGATCCGTCCGATCGCTGCGCTTGCCTGCTCGGGAGATCACCGACTCCTTGATGGCGACGTCATCGCTCGCTTCGTGTCGGACTTGGTTCGCGCGATCGAGGACCCGGTTTCGCTGTTCGGCGACCTGCGCTGACCGCCTCGACCGCGTCGAACCACGCGTCGCGCGCTCACCAGATGGACCAGCCACCGTCGACGACGAGGTTGGCACCGGTGATGAACGACGCGCCCTCGGATGCGAGGAAGCTGACGAGTGGTCCGACATCGTCGGGTGTGCCCAGCCGGCCGACCGGCGTGTTCTCGGCCACCTCTCGGGCGACTTTCGGTGAACGCGCCCGCTCTGGGCGCTCGATCATGCCCGGGCTGACCGTGTTGACAGTGATGCCCCACCGGCCGGTCGCCGCCGCGAGATCGCGACTCATCGCGATCAGCCCAGCTTTGGCCGCGAAGTAGGGGGGAGAGCGCCACGGTCCCAGATCTGGGTCATCGGGAACGTCGATCACCATCCGCGCGGGAGCGATCATGCCGAGGATCGAGCTGATGTTGATGATCCGTCCGAAACCACACTCGCGCATGGTCGGAATCACAAGTTGGGCCATGAAGAACGACGCCTCAAGGTTGACGGACATCACGGCCCGCCAAGACTCGAGCGAGAATCCGAGCAGCGGTTCCATGATCGACTCGCCGGCATTGTTCACAAGTACGTCGAGCCGCCCGAATCGCTCGAGGGTCGCGTCAACGATCGCCGCCCGACCCTCGACGGTCGTGACATCGGCCGCGACCGGCAGGACCTCGCACTGATCGCTCTCGACCGCGCGTGCCGCCCCATCGAGTACGTCGATGCGGCGTCCGGCGATCGTGCAGTCGAGGCCGGCAGCCGCGAGCGCGTCAAGGATGCCGCGCCCGAGCCCGGTGCCGCCACCGGTCACGATCGCGACACGCCGTTCGCCCCGACTTGGTGTGCTCATCCGTCCTCCTGTCCTCGCCACGCGCCCCTTGCGGCCCGGCGCAGCATTATCCCGCAACGGCGGCGTAGCCGAACGCGGCGTTGCATCGTCGAGCGACAGTCACCCGCAGCCTGAGTGTATGCGACAATCGCGGGCGCACCGCCGTTGCCCTCTCGGCGAAGCCACCTTAAACCTGACACGTGGAATCACCAAGTACACAGCCAGAGGCAGCCTCCGTCGAGGCCACGATCTCCGAAGTCAGGCGGTTGCTCGACCGCCAAGCGATATTTGACTGCTTGATGCGCTACGTGCGCGGGCTCGACCGAGTGGATGAACAGCTGATCCGGTCGGCGTTTCACGCGGACGCGGTCGATCATCATGGTCCGGTCAGCGGCAGCGTTGACGACTTCCTCGCCTTCTGGCTTCCGGTGCAGGAGAACCGCGAGGTCAGTGAGCACTACATCACCAATCACAGCGTGGAGCTGGACGGTGACAGCGCGCATGCCGAGACCTACTTTCTGTTCTTCGGCAAGCTGGAGGACGATGCCGTGATGCGCGTGTCCGGCGGTCGCTACATCGACCGGTTCGAGCGCCGCGAGGGGGAGTGGAAGATCGCGCTGCGCGTCGTGATCTCCGAATGGCAGATGCACGCTGACGGCGAGCCGACCGTCGTGCTGCGCCAGCAGTTCGCGCGCGGTCGCAAGGACCGTTCGGATCTCTCCTACATACGCCCACTGCTGGGCCTACCGGACGGCTTCTGATCCCCACGGCCACCGAGTTGAGCCGGCAGTGCCCGCGGTCAGGCGTCCGCCGCTGGGCGCAGCGTGTTGAGTGGAGCAAACAGCTCATCGGTGACCCATTTCGGCATCGCCGGCCCGCCGATGACCCGCGCAAACCGGTGGCCCTCATAGGTTGCGTCACGCAGACTCCTCGGGGCCAGTGCATCGCCGATCAGGTACACGTACTCAACCTCATCGGTGAGCACGTCGGCCAGCTCATCGTCGGGGAGGCGCATCGTCGCGAGCACCACCGAATCGACAGGCGTGGTGCGGTGCTCGCCGGTGACGAGATCTTCGAGCGTGACCGTGCCATCGCCGATCTCGCGCAGATAGCTTGAGGTGGCGATCACGACGCCCGCTGCGCGCAGGCGAGTGTCCACGTAGCGGGCCTCGCGGGCGAGGCCCTCGGCGATCGTCAGCTTGCGCGTGACGAGTTCCACGCGAGCGCCGTGCAGAGCGGCGATCTCGGCGACTCCGACGGCTGTGTTGTAACCCTCCTCGTCGAGTACGACGACATTGCCGCCGAGGGCGATGTCCCCACGGATCACAGCCTCCGGCTGGTAAACAAAGTCGCGCTCCCAGCCCGGCACCGGCTGAGGGGCGAAGCCGCTCGCGCCCGTTTGTGCGTAGTGGGAGCCGGTTGCCACGAAGACGACGTCGGGAGATAGCTCGCGAACCAGCGCACGGTCACCCGCGACGCCGAGCCGAACCTCCACGCCGTTGCGCTCCAACTGCCGCGCGAACCACTTCGGCAGCGTTCCGACGTGCTCGCGGCCGGGTATCTGCGCCCAGAGTGCCACGCCGCCGCCGAGTGCCGATGTGCGCTCGACGAGCGTGACGGAGTGACCTCCGAGCGATGCTGTTCGAGCGGCCTCAAGACCCGCCGGACCTCCTCCGATGACCAGCACCGACATGTGCGTGGCCGCCGGTCTCACCACGCGGGTCCCCCAGTTCTCCTCCCGCCCCGCGGCCGGGTTGATCGCGCAGCCGAAGGTGCGCATCGACATCACGTTTCCGGTGCAGTGATTGGCGGCGATGCACACCCGGCTCTCACCCTCTCGGCCCTCCTGCGCGTGACGCACCATCTCGGGCTCGGCGATCAGGCCGCGGACGATCCCGATCATCTCTGCGGTGCCAGCAGCGATCAGCCGCTCGGCCTCGGCCAGGTTCGTCACGCGGCCTGGCGTTGCCAGCACGGGTAGCGGCTTGGCCGCCGGAGCGACGCTGGTCACGCGCTCGGCGTTGTGTAACTTCGGCATGAAGTAGCTGGTCGACATCAGGTGTGCCTGCTCGGGCTCAACCGAGATGTCGAGGTCCACGAAGTCGAGCAGGCCAAGCGGCACAAGGTGAGACAACACGTCGCGGGCGCCCTGCTCGTCGTAGCCGCCGGGCAGCAGCTGGTCTGCTGTCAGGCGTATGCCGAGCGCCATTTCGGTCCCGATCTCCTCCCGCGTCACCTCGAGAGCTTCGCGCAGGAAGCGTGCGCGATTCTCCAGGGCCCCGCCGTAGTCGTCCGTGCGGTGGTTGTGGTACGGGGAGAGGAAGTATTCGAGTAGCGAGCCGTGTGAAACGTGCAGTTCGACCCCGTCGTAACCGGCGGCGCGGAGGTTCCGGGCGGCATCGCGGTGGGCCACCAGGACGTTCTGGATGTCGCGAGTCCGCATCGCGTAGCGGGTTCCGGGCATCGTGTACTGCTGTGTGGACGATGGCGCCATGGTCGGCGCGTCGGGCCCGAGCGCGTCCCAGCGCTTGGGATACCAGGCTACGTACCAGAGCTCGGCCATGATCCGCGCGCCATGCTCGTGCACCATTTCAGCCACTCGCCGATACGACGGGATAGATGCCTTCAGGCCGGGACTCGCCGACAGGTTGGTCTGCGCCGCGAACGGCCCAACCTGCGCGCTGTGGAAGATCAGTCCCACGCCACCCGCGGCACGCTCGGCAAAATAATGCGCGTGGTCGCTCGAGGGAAGGTGATGTGTCTCGTGCCCCGGTACTGGCGCCTCGAGCGGAAGGCCATGGGGTGAGAGATAGATTCGGTTTGGTACCTCGAGCGGCCCGATGCGCAGCGGCGAAAATACGTTGGGATATCTAACGGGGCTGGCCGTGTCGGTCACGATTCTTCACCTCAGAGCAGGGGGCGTTTGGGACAAAAGCAAGCCACGGCAGACCCGGTGGCGGTATTACAGCACGACATGTTGCGCCCGGCAGCCGTTCTCGCCACCAGCAGCGCACACGGACTATGATCCTCGGACGTGGCTGCATCCTGCAGCCCCAAGCAGGTGGCGACATCCGTCCTGCTTGCACGATGTCCGCCGAGCTCGAGGGGAGTTGAAGATGGAGGTTGTCCGCTTGTATTTCGGCAGCGTGGACGGATTCATCGGTCCCGCGACTCCCTTTCACGGCTACGCGCTGATGCATGAAAAGGGGATAGTGCTTGTCGATACCGGCTTCGGCGCGACGCTTGGCGGCATGGGGTTCAGTGGCGTGCACACGGTCGGTGACCAGCGCTTCCCGTGGGTCCGGCGGAGCACGGTGGACGCCCTTCTCGACCACGGCATTGAGCCGGCGGACGTGAAGTACATCATCAACACGCATCTGGGTGATCATTCGGCCGACAACGACCTGTTCCGCCACGCGACCGTCATCGTGCAGCAGCCTGAGACGGAGTGGGTGCGCGAGAAGTTCGAACCCGATCATCCGCGGCGTGCATGGGACTTCCCCGGCGCGAAGCTTGAGTTGCTCTCCAGCGAGGACGTCGAGGTCCTGCCCGGCGTGACCTGCCTGTTCACACCAGGACACACGCCCGGTCACCAGAGCGTCCTCGTCGACCACGGCGACACGAAGGACCTCTTCGTGGGCGACGCCATCTACACGCTCGAGCTTTGGACGAATCCGGAACTGATGCGCGAAGACCACCCCACCTGGCACGCCCAGGAGGGCGCGTATCCGGGTTGGGCGGAATCCGCTGCGAAGCTCCGCTCGCTCGGAGCCGACACCTACCACTTCGCCCACGATCGCAATGTCGGTCACCGTCACGGGCCTCCGACGCCGCAGCGTTCCTAACGGGGTCGGTAGGGGCGAGGCTGGAACGGAGCCTTACCCCGAACCGGAGTCTCGGGGTCGGTGCGGTCGAGCGCGGTGTCGATGTTCGCAGCCACGGCCTCGATCGTGCCGTCCTCGTTGATGTAGCCCTTGGTCCGCATGTAGTACAGCTCCGAGGTGCGTCCTGGCACTGGGCCGCTGCCGACGTCAAAGCACTTTCCCGACGCCGTGCAGTCCTCGTGTACGAGGTAGGCGACGGTGGGCGCCACGAGTTCCGGGGGCCGTTCGCGGAAGACATCGGCGACGAACGGATCACCCTCGACGTTGCTGTAGGTGAGGGCGCGCGTTGCTGCCGCAGGCGCCAGCGAGTTGACCAGGATGCCGTGCGGCGCTGCCTCGACGGCTAGCGCGAACGTGAGGCTGATGATCCCGCCCTTGGCGGCGCCGTAGATCGTCGTGTACTGCTGGCCGAGGGCCGCGCCGGAAGCTGTATTGAGGATGCGCCCGTAGCCGGCCTCGCGCATGTGCGGCCACACCGCCTTGCACATCCAAATGGTGCCAAGCAAGTGAACGCTCGTCACGAGCTCGATGTCGCTCGGGTCGATCTCCTCGAACGTCGCAAGAAACACGACGCCGGCGTTGTTGATCAGGATGTCGACGCGACCCCACGTCGATATCGCAGTGTCAACGATCCGCTGCGCCGACTCGAAGTCCGCGACGCTGTCGGTGTTCGCGATCGCCTCGCCACCGGCGTCCCGGATCTCCTGTGCCACCAGCTCTGCGTTGGCGCGCGCCACGGACCGGCCGTCCGGTCCCACGCCGAGGTCGTTGACGACGACTCGGGCACCTCGCTCCGCGAGCAGCATCGCGTGCGCGCGCCCAAGGCTCGGGTTGCCGCCGGCCCCTGTGACGATTGCGACGCGGCCGTCGAAGCGCAGCTGATCGCTCATCGAAGGCCACCATCCTCGGCCGAGCCTGTTCGCTCGATGCTGGGGCGGTTGGTGTGGGCGGCGGTTGAGATCGCGGGCATCACAGGTGGGGTGCGACCTCGGCGACAAACCGCCTCAGGGAGGCTATGGTGGTCTCGATCGGCATATCGCCGAAGCCGATGTTCAACACCAGGTAGTTGAGACCACACGCCTCCTTGTATGCCTGGATGCGCTCGAGAATCGTTTTCGGGCTCCCGATCGGCTGGGTCTCGAGCGTCTGTTTGGTCACCCGCTCGACCGTCATCTGCTCGGTGTCGGTACCGAAGAAGATCCGATGGCGGCCCTCGGAATGCTGGTAGTGGGCCTCGAGGATGTATTGGAACTGCTCGATGCAGTGCCCAGCCACCTCCTGCGCCTCCTCGTCGGTCTCGGTGCAGTGCATGTAGAGGAAATGCGGGATCTCCCAGCCTGTCACGTCAACGCCGTGTGCGTCGGCGGAGGCCTGGAACGCGTCGCGCTTGGCGGCGTGAGCGCTCAGGTCGATCAGCGGCCAGGTCACCGTCGCGTAGGGCATTCCCTGTTCGGCCGCCCACGCGGCGGTGCGGTCGCTGGCGGCGCCGATCCACATCGGCGCCGGCTGTCGCGCCGGGCGAGGCACCATGATCAGGTTGGAGTAGTTGAAGAACTCGCCCTCGTAGCTGAACGGTGCCTGCGACCACGCACGGCGGATCACCTCGACGCCTTCACGGAAGCGCCGACTCGCTGCGTCGACGTCTGCCGGCACGTCGAAGGCGACCTGTTCGCGGAAGCCGTTCCCGCGCCCGACACCGAGTTCGAGGCGCCCGCCGCTGAGCACGTCAAGCATTGCGGCGCGCTCTGCAATACGCAGCGGATCGTCCCAGTTGAGAATCGACACCGCGGTGCCCAACCTCAGCGTCGTCGTCTTCGCCGCGAGGTAGGTGAGCAATGTCAGTGGGTCGACCGCGAGGTCGTAGTCCGTGGTCTGCCAAACGTCCTCCGACACCCCGTACGGGCGGTAATCACGCTCGCTACCGAAGTGGTGCTGGGTTGTCCAGTAGGACCACAGACCGAGGCGTTCCGCTTCGAGGCCGATATCGAGCCAGGTCTTGTACGCAGTCTCAGAATCGCTCGCCACTGGACAGTGGCTGATCGCCATCGCACCGATCTTCATGCTGCCTCTCCTCGCGCCGCAGGGTGCACCAACTGGTATGTCAGGCAGTATACCACGCTAGGATGAATGCCATGCCCGACCGTCGCACTCCCGCTTCGTCCCAGGCTGGCTCCGCGCCGCTGGCACCCGCCGCCACGCTGGACGCTCAGCGTCCGCGCGCCGAGGAGGAATCGCTCGCCGACCGTGCGGCGGCGGTGCTGACCGCGGAGATCGTCGCCGGCACACTCAGGCCCGGGCAGTGGGTCAGCGAGAACGAGCTCGCCGCCCGGCTCGGCGTCAGCCGCTCGCCAGTCAGGGAAGCGTTGCGATCGCTTGCTCGCGACGGCCTCGTCGCCGTCCAGGCGCGGCGCGGGACCGTCATCAGTGAGCTTTCCGCCACCGAGGTGGCGGAGCTGTACGCCGCCCGCCAGCTCGTCGAGAGCGAGATGGTGAGGCTGGCAACGGCCGCGCTGCGCGAGGAAGACATCCGCGAGCTGGCCGCGATCGTCGCAAGTGCCAAGTCTGCCGACCTCGACCATCGAGCCTACTACGACACCGTGTGGGCAGCCTGGGAGCTGCTCGCCGATCATTGCCCCAATCGCGCGGTGCGCGACCTCACGACGCTGCTCTGGCGCCGTTCGATCCCCCTGCGAGGCATGCTCGTCGCACTTCCTGGCAATCGTGAACTGATGAACAGCTTTCTCGATCGCCTGCTGGATGCCTGCTCAGCGAGCGACGGCGAAGCGGCGGCCGCGATCATGCGGGAGTCGCTCGGGGACACGTGCGGTCGCGTTCTGGCCGAGTGTTTCATCGACACGGGTCAGGGCGAGCCGATTCGACGCAGGCCACTCACCTGACGCCTGCATCAAGTGGTGGTGACAAAGCCCGGGCGCCGGTGTGGCTGATCCTGAGGTGACCACGCCAGTGAGGCGGCAGATTTCGCCTTCTCTCCCGCGGGGAGACTTCTGCGGCATCCCTCCGTCTGCGGGCGCGACGAGAGGATCCCTGCAATCAGCTTGCCGGGCGGGGGGACGATGACCGACAGGAATCCGCAGGAACACCTCCGCCACAGCGCGAGCCTTCGTGTGATTGTCGCGACGGCACCCGATATGATTCCGGCGAAGCGGATGTCACAACAAACAAGCCGGTAACGGAGGCTATGATGGCTCAGGAGACGACGATCCCCGTCACGATGCGCGAAGTCACCGACGAGGAGGTCGACCATTACCGGAAGAACGGCTGGGTACTGCTCCGCGAGCTGATCCCGCCCGCCCTCGCGGCGGAGGCACTTGAACGCGTGAAGACTCAGATGACCGAGGCGGAGTCCGTCGATCGGGCTTCTCTCGCCGCCGGCGCCGACAGAGGCGCGAAGGTCAAGATCGGCGACATCCCGCAATGGCGGGACTGGTATTTCCTGGGCCGCGACGACCAAATCGAGCCATTCCACTCGATCGCCTTTTCGAAGGAGATCGGCCGCAACGCTCAGCGTTTCGTCGGGCGTGACGTCCCGATCAACTTCCACGCCGACATGATGGCCGTCAAGATGCCGGCCGGTGAGACCGCGAGCGGCCCGACAGGCTTTCACCAGGACTGGGTCAACTTCCCGTTCGATCGCGTCGGCTTCCTGACGTTCTGGTTCGCTCTCGACGAGATCCGTCCGGAGCAGGGCGCGATGCGCTTCTACTCGGGTTCGCAGGCCGAGGGACCGCTGGGGAAAATGGGGATCGCGATGGGGTCACCGAGTATCCAGGTGCCCGAGTATTACCCACATCTCGCGGAGCGCTACCCGCTCTCGGACCCGATTCATCTGATGCCGGGCGATGCAACGGTCCATAACGGCATGGTCGTTCACGGAGCGCCAGAGAACAGCACCGATCGCCCGCGATGGGTCTTCCTCTGCGCGTACCACCCGGCCGACACCTGTTACACCGGGGCGCCCCACCACATCTTCAGCCCCGATCTCGGCTTGGAGGTCGGCAAGCCGATCAAGCACGAGCTGTTCCGTCCAATCTACCCCTGATCGGGGGGCCGGTGGCCAGCGGCCGGCGAGTGGCCGGGTGGCAGCACCAGCTCAAGCGCCATGAAGTCGGGCCGGTCGAAGTCAATGGTGCGCTGGGCGCTCGCGGGGGAGCCGAAGGCGAGTGCGTCGAGCGGCGCAAGTGACGTCGGCGGCGCTCCGTCGCCGTCGTTCACGCGCGCCGATCCCGCCAGCACCAGCAGCCAGTCGGCGGCGCTGCGGTAGGCGCTCACGCCCGGGCGAGCTTGGTGGGCCTCGACCAGGGTCAGGCTGATCCGGCCGTTTGTCAGGTCGCGCGACCCGAGGTCGCGCCTGGAGACGGCCGGTGCGCCAGAAGGCTCGAGCACCGGGTTCGAGGACCCGGCGGCGCAATAGACGCTGCGGCGATCGGGGTCGAGCTCGTTCGCGCGCGCCGGCAGAGGCGCATCCCTGCCCATGATCGTCGGTCCCTGCTCGGCGGGAACGGTGATCTGGATGCATTCGAAATCCTCTGAGAAGTCAAACTCGCGAACCCGGTACAGCCCCGGCTGCGCAATCGAGTCGCCGGGCCGGACGTGATGGGAGGCTCCGTGGTCGGTCTCGACCACCGTGGAACCGCGAAGCGCGAAGTTGAACTGGAAGTCCGCGTCATGGCAGTGCCACCCATAGCCGATGGCACCGTGACCGACGCGGCGCACGTGGCGAGCGCAGATCAACCCGCGGCTGGCCTTCACCAGCCCGAGGTCGCGGTAGGCGAACTCGGATCGGAAGCCGCACGACCAGGCGCTCTGGTCGTTGCGCACGAGAACGCGGTCAAGGACCGGACGCTCGCCTGCGAGCCATCCCGAAAGCCACGGGTGGGCCAGCGGGGTAGAGAACAGGGCGTCAGTCACAGCCCCAGAGAGCGGCCAACGAGCTCCTTCATGATCTCGGTCGTACCGCCGTAGATGCGCTGGACGCGGGCGTCACGCCAACGGCGCGCTATCTCGTACTCCTCCATATAGCCGTAGCCTCCGTGGAGCTGCAGGCAGCGGTCGAGAACACGGAACTCGAGCTCGGTCGTCCAGTACTTCGCACCCGCAGCCTCGGCGTCCTGCAGGTCCCCGGTGCAGTGGGCAGCGATACAGCGATCGATGAACACCCGAGCGATCGAGACCTCCGTCGCCAATTCGGCGAGGGCGAACTTGTTCGCCTGGAAGCTTCCGATCGGCTTTCCGAATGCCTGGCGCTCACGGACGTACGGAAGCGTGATCTGGAGCGCTTTCTCGGCGCTGGCAACCGCCGTGATGGCGATCGAGAGCCGCTCCTGGGCAAGGTTGCCCATGAGGTAGTGCAGTCCTTTTCCAGGCTCGCCAAGCACCTGGTCGAGGGGCACGGCCACGTCGTCCATAAATAGCTCAGCCGTGTCCTGCGCGAGCCTGCCGAGCTTCTCTAGCTTGCGGCCCTTGGTGAATCCAGGCATGCCGGCCTCCAACACGAACAAGCCCATGCCGTCCACCCCGTCGCGCAGAACGCGTGCGGCCGTGATCACGATCTCCGCCTGAATCCCGCTCGTCACGAAGGTCTTCGATCCCGACAGGACGTAGTGGTCGCCACGCCACCGCGCGGTGGAAGCAATCGCGCGAAGGTCGGAGCCTGCTCCGGGCTCGCTCATCGCTATCGCGCAGACGCGCGCTCCGCTCGCGATGTCGGGCAGCCACCGGGCTTGCTGCTCCGCGGTGGCAAGGTCGCGCAGGTACGGAAGCACGATGTCATTGGTCACCATGAAGTTGTCACTCGGCGTGCCTGTGTAGGTGACCTCCTCGTCGATGATCGCGTTGTAGCGGAAATCTGTCAGTCCGAGGCCGCCAAACTGCTCTGGCGCTGCGAAAGCGACAAGGCCCTGCATCGCGGCGAGTCTCCAGAACGATCGGTCGATGATGCCGGCTGCTTCCCACTCGCGTGCGCGCGGAACTGCCTCCCGCTCGAGGAAGCCCTTTACGGAGGCGCGGAACTCATCGTGCTCGTCGTCGAAGATCGTGCGAACCAGACCACGCGGCGGGTGATCCACTCTCGTCAGCTTGGCCGAGTGCGAGTCCATCGACTGATCGTAGCGATCCATCGCCGTTGCGGACAGGTCCGCGACACTCGGGGAGGCTGTATCCGGTGCCGGAGCGGCCGGCATCGGTGAGATGTGACTTCCTGGCACGAAGCGGCGATACTCATCCGTCGCAGATATCGAGGAGGGGAGACCAATGGCAACTGCTGTGCAGCGAACAGTGATCATCACGGGAGCAGCGTCCGGGATCGGCCGCGCGATGGCTGGTGCTTTCGCCGCCGAAGGCGACGCCGTCATCGCGGTGGACATGGACGGCGACGGGCTTGAGCGGCTGAGTGGTGAGCTAGACCTTCTGGCTACCGTGGTCGCCGACGTGGGTTCGGCAGCGGGTGCGGATGCTGCGATGGCGGCCGCGACAAGCCGTCTCGACGTGCTCTGCAACAACGCCGGAATCGTCGGCTCGCTCGGCCCGATTGACGAGATCACAGAGGACGAGTGGGATGGATTGATGCGTGTCAACCTGAAGGCTCCGTTTCTCTTCTGCCAGCGGGCCGTGCCGCGGATGCTGGTCCAAGGCGGCGGCGTGATCGTCAACACCGCTTCGGTTGCGGGACTGAGGGGCGGCCGCGGCGGGGTTGCTTACGTCTCATCGAAGTTCGGGGTGGTCGGCCTGACCCAAAACATCGCCGTCAGTCACGGCGCTCGCGGAATACGCTGCAACGCCATCTGTCCCGGTTCGGTGTCCACTGCGATCGGCGGTGGCCGCGAGCGCAGCGAAGCGGTGCTGGCACAGTTGACGCGCGACCACGGCCGGCCGGCGCCGATGGAACCCAAGCACGTGGCAGATCTGGCGGTCTTCCTGGCCAGCGATCGCGCGTCGCACATCAACGGTGCTGCGATTCCAATCGACGCCGGCTGGATCGCTTACTGAGTCAGAGGCAGCGCGACGGGTTTGCTTGGCCGTACACGAGAATCACCCAGTCAGCGAAACGGCCAATATCGCGCTCGCGGATCACGGTGCCAGCGGGCCGCAGCGTTCAGACCCGGTACGGGCCCGTGTAAACTCCCGCGTCCAGTGCGATAAAACAGCAAATCCGGAGGACGGTGGTTTCGAACATGAGGCAGCGCGAAGGCCACGATGTGGTCATAGTTGAGGCGGCACGGACTCCGGTCGGTCGCGGCCATCTGGAGAAGGGCTACTACAAGGACCTTCACCCAAACGTGCTGCTCGGCCTGTCCTACCAAGCCGTTCTCGACCGGTCGGGCCTCGATCCCGCCCTCGTAGACGATGTCATCGCCGGCTGCGTCCAGCAGATCGGTGTGCAGTCCTACAACATCGCTCGCAACGCCTGGCTTCAGCAGGGCCTCCCAGTCGAGGTGCCGGCGACGACCGTTGATCGCCAATGCGGGTCGGCGCAGCAGTCGGTCAACTTTGGTGCGGCACTGATCGCAAGCGGCACCCACGACATCGTGATCGGTGCCGGCGTTGAACACATGGGGCACATTCCCTTCAGCGTCGGCTTCAAGTCTCAGGAGCTGTTCGGTGTGCCGTTCCCGCCCGAGCTTCTTGCGATTCACCCGATCGTGTCGCAAGGCCTGGCGGCCGAGATGATTGCCGACAAATACGAGATTCCTCGCTCCGAACTTGACGCGATCGCGCTGCGATCCCACCAGCTCGCACATCGAGCAACGGAGGAAGGGCGATTTGAGCGCGAGATGATTCCCGTGAGGGTCAACGGCAGCGTCTACCTGACCGATCAGGGCATCCGCCCTGACTCGACCATCGAGGCGCTCGCGGCGCTCAAGCCAGCCTTCAAGGAGGACGGCACCGTGACAGCGGGTAACTCCTCGCAGATCTCTGATGGCGCTGCCGCGGTTCTGTTGATGAGCGCCGAGAAGGCAGAGGAGCTGGGTTTGACTCCGCGTGCGCGTATCGTCGATCACACCACAGTTGGTTGCGATCCGGTGCTGATGCTCGAGGGGCCGATTCCCGCTACCACGGCCATCCTCAAGCGAAACGGCATGGCGATCGATGACATCGACCTCTTCGAGATCAACGAGGCGTTCGCGCCGGTCATCGCAGCCTGGCAGCGCGAGCACCACCCCGATATGGATCGCGTGAACGTCAACGGCGGAGCGATAGCACTCGGGCACCCTGTCGGCTCGACTGGCGCACGGCTGATCACGACCTTGTTGCACGAGCTGGAACGCTCCGACAAGGAGGTCGGTTTCGTGTCGATGTGCTGCGGCGGCGGGCTCGGCACCGCGACACTCATCCAGCGGATCTGACGGCGAGAGGCGGCAGTCCGTGCGGGCTTATGCGCGCCGGATTTCCGCCTCACACAGCGTGTTCGAGCAGGGCCCCGATGCGCTGGAGTGCGAGACCCAGGTTCTCGCGGGAGTTCGCATACGACAGCCGGAGGTGCGCCGAAGCCTCGCGGCCGAACGCCGATCCTGGCACGGTGGCCACGCCTGCGGTCTCCAGCAAGCGCGTCGCCAGATCCTCGCCCGAGAAACCCGTGCCGGAGACGTTCGGGAAGGCATAGAACGCCCCCGAGGGCGCCGCGCATGACACTCCGGGCAGCGCGTTGAGGCCGTCGATCAGGAGCTTGCGTCGTAGGGAGAACTCGCTGACCATGTCATCGACGGCGTCCATCGGTCCCGTGAGCGCCGCGACGGCCCCGAGTTGCACGAAGGCCGGGACGCAGGACGTCGAGTTCACGAGCAGGCGTTCCATCGGAACAATCAGCGGTGGCGGCACCGATGCGAAGCCGCAGCGCCAGCCCGTCATTGCGAACGTCTTCGAGCAACTGTCCACGATCACCGTTCGGTCGAGCATGCCCGGCAATGACCCCAGGCTGGGACAGTCTTGTTCGTAGACGATCCTCGCGTATACCTCGTCGGAAAGGATCCAGGCGTCCGTTTCGGCGAGCATCTCAGCCGCCGCGAGCAGGTCTGCGTGCGGGATTACGGAGCCCGTAGGGTTGTGCGGGGAATTGAGAATCACCAGCCGCGTGCGCGGCGTGAGCGCGCTGCGCAGCTCCTCCGGATCGAACGAGAAGCCGCGCTCCTCGCGAAGCGGGAGTGCCACCGGTACGGCTCCGGCCCAGGAGATCACGGACTCATAGATCGGAAAGCCCGGATCGGGATAGATCACTTCGTCTCCCGCGTTGGCGCACGCGAGAATCGTGAACAGGACAATTGGCTTCGCCCCGTTGGCGATGATCACGCGCTCGGGGCCGATGCTGACTCCTCTGCCAGCGCCCAGGTAGGCGGCCGCCGCCTCGCGAAGCTCGCCTAGCCCAAGCGTTGGCGTGTAATGGGTCTGGCCGGCGCGCAGAGCCTGTACCGCGGCCTCGACGACGTGTTCCGGCGTAGCGAAATCCGGCTCGCCGATCTCCAGATGAACGACCTCGCGGCCGGTCCTCTCGAGCTCCAGTGCGCGCGCGAGGACCGTGAACGCACCTTCTGTTCCGAGCCGGTCAACTCCGGTCGCCACGGTGAGCACGACCGCAGGGTATCTCGCTGCATCGGTGCGCGCAGGGGCGGCCGGCCGCTCCCCGCCGAGACCGTGGCGGCCAGCGCTGCGGGTGCGCAAGGCCGCTGGTGCGCGAGGCCGAGCGTCGCCGCGATCCGGCAGGCACCCTACGGGCGCGGGGCCCATCGACGTGCGACAATTATCGACACTGCCCGACCGGCGAACGTATGTGTCGGGCGGGTACGCTGCACGCCAGCGACAGGGCGGCCGGCGGAGTTCGCAGCATTGCTCCCCAGACGCCCGAGAGGAGACTCACATGGCACGCCTGACCCAGCCCAACCGCAGTCAGTTCACCGATCCCGACGATCTCGAGGCTTACGACGCGGTGGTGGAACGCCAGGCATCGCTGAAGCATGCTGCTGAGATCGACCCCGCGCTCGATGCGCCGGCGCTCGGAGGGTACTGGGGGGGGCTGCTGACGAGTCCCACGATGTGTGCGATCGCAGCGCGGATGGGAGCGTTTATGCGCACGGCCGGAGATCGGGAGTCGAGCTTCAGCCATGCAGACCGCGAGTTTGTCGACCAGGTGCTTTCTGCGGATTGGAAGACCAACGTGGTCCAGGGCTTGCACGTGCGAGACGCAATCGCGACCGGTGTCAGAATGGAGGCCCTCGAGGCGCTCCGCTTCGGGCACGAGGAGGATCTCGACGAACACGAGCGGCTGCTCGCGCGCTACATCCGTCAGGTGATCAACGGCACGGTCGATGACGCCACGTTTGACTCGCTCGCCTCGCATTTCGGTAAGCGGGGACTCCTCGAGTACACCGGTTTCGTGCTGTGGCTGCAATGGATCATCAGGATGATGCAGGTCATTGGCGTTAACGATCCGGATGATGCGGAAATCGATGAGCTGATCGAGGGCCTGAAGCAGGGATCCGTTCCCGTCCCGGACTTCCGCGAGCGGATCGGCTAAGCACGGCGATGGCAAAGTGACGCCGTCGGAGGGGCCCGCACGCGGTGCGGATGCCTACCGTCTCGATGGCTTCGTCGCGATCGTGACCGGATCGTCGACCGGGCTCGGTGAAGCGATCGCGCGAGAACTGGCCGCGCTCGGCGCGAAAGTCGTCATCAACGCACGTGATGGCGAGCGTGCCGAGCGCGTCGCCGCGTCGATTCGTGCGACCGGCGCCGGCGCGGTCGCCCACGCCGGCGACATCACGGAGCCGCGGGCCGCTGATGCGCTGACGGCTGCTGCGGTCGAGTCGTTTGGCCGGCTCGATGTGCTGGTGAATAACGCCGGCCGCGGAAACATCACACCGAGCGAGGACCTCGCGCTTGCTGACTGGGAAGCGGTTCTTCGCTTGAATCTGACGGCCCCGCTTCTTTGCGCCCAGGCAGCGTTCCCGCATCTCGTCGCGAGTGGGCGGGGGGTCGTCGTCAACATTGGCTCGATCCTCAGTTCTCTTGGGATCGAGCAGCGGGCTGCCTACGCCGCATCGAAGCATGGTCTGGCGGGCTTGACGAAGGTGCTTGCGGCCGAATGGGCCTCGCGAGGGGTGCGGGTGGTCGGCGTCGATCCAGGTTACGTCGAGACCGAGATGGTCCTTGCCAACATGAAGCGCGCAGGCTTCACCGCCGAGGACCTGGGACGCCGAACACCTCTCGGACGACTTGCCCAGGCTGAGGAGATCGCCCGCGTCGTTGCATTCGTGAGTTCGCCGGCGGCCTCCTACATGACCGGTACGAGCGTCGCCGTCGATGGCGGCTGGGTGACTGACGGCGGCTGGTAAGGCGGCGGATCGCCGGCGCCGGACGTCCGATCGTGACGGCGTCCGGTGGCCGGCTAACCGCCGAGCGGCAGGCCGAGGTCGTGACCGAGCCGGCGCTGCTTCGTCGCCATGTAATTGACGTTGGAGGGTAGTGGCGCAGCTCGGAGGGGCACGCGCTCGCTGATCTCCAGGTCGTAACCAGCGAGGCCCGTGTACTTGGCGGGATTGTTGGTCAGGAGCCTGATCCTCCGGACCCCGAGGTCGGCGAGAATCTGCGCGCCGATGCCGTAGTCGCGGGAGTCGATGGGCAGGCCGAGATCGAGGTTCGCGTCGACCGTGTCACGACCGAGCTCCTGCAGCGCGTACGCCTCGAGCTTGTGCGAAAGCCCAATTCCGCGACCTTCCTGCCCACGCAGGTACACGATCACGCCTCGGCCGGCGTCGGCGATCAGCTGCATCGATAGCGCCAGCTGCGAGCCGCAGTCGCACCGCTGCGATCCGAGAACGTCGCCCGTCAAGCACTCCGAGTGCACGCGGACCAGCACGGGCCGCTTGTCGTCGCACCACGCAACTTCGCCCAGCGTCAACGCGAGATGCTCGGTGCCGTCAAGGCGGGAGCGGTACGCCTGCGCCTGAAAGACGGCGCGTTCCGTGGGGAGACTCGCGGTTCCGCCGCGATCGATCAGGCTCTCGTTCGTGCGGCGAAACCGCTGGAGGTCCTCGATCGTCAGGTAGGGCAACCCATGCGTCATCGAGAACCGCCTGGCCTCGTCAGGTCTCATCGGCTCGCCGGTGTCGGTCACCAGCTCAGAGATGACGCCGACTTCGCGCGTGCCTGCCAGCCGGGCCAGATCGACTGCGGCCTCGGTATGCCCGGCGCGCTTGAGCACGCCGCCGGCACGGGCCACGAGCGGGAACACGTGCCCGGGGCGCCGGAACGACGCGGCCTCGACCTGCGTGTCGGCGAGTGCCTGGATCGTCGCCGCGCGGTCCTTGGCGGAGATTCCCGTGCTTGCCGACACGTGATCAACGGACACCGTGAAGGCGGTCTTGTGAAGGTCGGTGTTCGCATCGACCATCGCCGGTAGGTCGAGCGAGCCGGCACGCGACGCGCACATCGGCACGCATACGATGCCGCCGGTGTGGCGCACGATGAAGCCAACCGATTCGGCGGTCGCGAACTGCGCTGCCATCACGAGGTCAGCCTCGTTCTCGCGGTCCTCGCCGTCGCTGACGACGACCAGCCCGCCGGTCGCGAACGAATCGATCGCGTCCTGTACGGCGGTCAGTCGAGGTTCCCTCACCGTGGGCATCAATCAGCGCTCATCCCAAGTACGTCCAGTATTCAGGCTACGCGGCCAGCCTAGCAGCTGCCCGGTTCGCACGCGAGCGCTGTGTCTGCGTCAATGCCCGCGGACGTGCGTGATCGTGAACCGCAGCGACACGGTGAACAGGGCGGCGAACTGTTCGAGCGTCTGGCCCAGCCCGCTGATTCGCTCCCGGTACTTCTCGAGATAGGCCGGCGCCTGATCGACCGCTGGGTCATCCGAGATCACGATGTCACCGTGGCATACGACGATGTTGCCACCGTGCCTGTTGCCGTCGAGGTTCAGGCTTGCTCGCCCGTTGTGAGCGACGTTGCGGAGCTTCGCCTGGTTTGGCTGACTGTAGATGAGTACTGATTTCGAGCCGTCGTAAAGGAACCACACCGGCGTCGGCTGGGGGGTGCCGTCCGGCGCGACGGTCGTCAGCCAGATTGCACTGTCCTCGCGCAGTCGCAGGGCGGCGCGAGCACCGAATTCGCTCGTCTCGTCGAACACGCGCGGAGCATATACGGCGCCTGCAGAGCCTCGCAGCAACGGATCCCGATCGCCGCCGAGGGGAAAACGCGAGGCGTTTCCGGCGCCAGCGGCCTTAGGCGGCGCCGACGCGGCCGCCGGCGCGGGTGCGCTGCATCAACTCCACGCCGTGACCGTCTGGGTCGCGGAACACTGCGGTCCGCGTTCCGTGCTCGGTGTCGGGCGGCGGCAGCAGCACCGGCTCGATCGAGCTGCGCGCGAGTTCGTGTCGCGCCGCGTCCAGGTCGGGCACCTCGACCACCAGGTAGGAGCCGCCCGCCGGAGGTGGCGTCGAGCCGAGTGGCTGGGTCAGCTGAAGGCGGTTCGGCTCGCCCGCCAGACCCAGGACGGCGATGACGGCCGCATCGCCGACCTGCGTGCGAGCCCGTTCCTCAAACCCGATGTGGCGGTAGAACGCCGCGGAGCGGTCCAGGTCCTTGACCGCCAGCGCGGTTCGCAGCAGGCGGACACCCTCGATCATCGGCAGACTCCGCTGAGCGAGGCGCCGCTGCGTCTGGCATTTCCCGACACCCGAGGCGGCGCCATTCGCGCCGAGGTGCCGCTCGATGAGGGGTCCGGACTCGGGCCGGCGGGGACATGGCCGCACGGTCCGGCGTGCGTCGGGAGCCGGTCTGGGACGGTTGGTGCTCGCAGAATCGGCGTCACGCTCTGTAAACCATATTGGCCGCCGCATCCACTATACTCAACGCGCCGGAAGCTGAGAGGACAGCTTGTAAGGGGGAATCGAGGATGAGGAGGGATCATGTCCGACCTCGGACAGCAGTCATCACAGGAAGAAGTCGAGTCGCGTATCACGGCCGCTTACGCAGCCGAAGGGTATGTAGTCGAGACCGAGGATGGGATCCGGCGGGACGTGCGCGCCCGCAACGACGCTGCCCTGGCGGCGTTCAAGGGACGCGAGGCAACGTCGAAACTCGACAAGGCGAAGGCGTCGCTCACGCCCGGTGAGCTCTACCAGCACGTGTTCCCAAGCGGTCCTGGAGCCGACGGTGACCCGGAGCAACTTGACGCTGAGGATCGAGCAGCCTACGAGCGCTTGAAGCGAGACTGCTGGGCACTGACGCTGCCTCGACCCGAAGGCTGGATCCAGCGTCAGCTTGCGAGTGCCGGTTCGACGTCTGTCCTGTGTCGCGCGAAGGTCATGCGTGGAGCCGACCCGGTCGTCGGGGCCTACGTCACCAACGACCCCATCCTGATCATCGAAGACTCGGTGTCGGGCCAAATCGAAGGGCTTGTTCGCAAGGCGGACAATCTGCGTCGGCACATGGACATGGTGCTCGGGCGCCACCCGGAGCTCCAGCAGCGCGTCTTTGCCGAGCTCGGCCGGGGCATCAAGCGGACCGCCGCGGCACTACCCGCTCCTGCGCGGACCCCCGAGGCCGCGACCCGGAGCTAGCCATGAACAGTTCGCTACAGAGTCTTCAGACGCCGCGAGCTGAGGATGCGCCCGGGTTCGATCACAACGCCGCCAGCGCCCCACTCGGTCAGACGATGCAGGTTCTCCTCAGCGTCATGCGGGAGCACGCCAGGCCGATGAGCGACGAGGAGTTGTGCACCGCGAGCGATCTGCGCGGCGGAGCAGTCCGGCCCGCGCGCCTGAGATTGCACCGGCGCGGGCTGGTCGAGCCATGCGGCGACGGCATGTGGCGCGTCGTCCCTGCCGAGCGCCAGGAGGAGGTCAGGGCGCTTGCGCGTTCGCGGCCTCCGCGCCGCCGCGGCCTTGAGAGCCTCTCGCTCGACGAACGCGTTGCGACGGTGATCGCGCTGCTCAACGACGACGAGGTCAGCGACGCGGTTCTTGAGCACACAGCAAGCGGTCGCGCTTGGCGTAGAGCGTCGGCCAGGGCTCGTGAGGTCCGAGCCGAGCGCGAGCAGGAGCGTCGAGCCCGGCGGCTGGCCGCCACACGGGCTGAGCGCCTCCATTCGCCGCTGACCGCGTTCCTGAAGATGCGCAACCATCTGAAGGACGCCGTCGAAGTTCTGCTCGGCTTGCACCGACTGCTGGTCGAGGATGGGTCCCCGGAGGCGAGCGGCATTCCGAGGGCCGTGTGGCCCGATGTGTCGCGCAACGTCCGCGAGCTGGTCGCCGCGGCCGCGTCGGTGCAGGCCGTGCTCGAAGGAGCCGGCGGGTCGGCGGGGGACTGTCCGCTCTGCAACGGTCAGGCCAAGATCGCTCCGAGCTTCGACTACGTCGACTCCGAGTGCGTCGACGTGTCGGTGGCAGGCGTCGCGTAGCACGCTTGCCCGCACCTGGTGAACTCGTGGGGGACTTGGTCTAGGAGGCCGACGCGTCGGTGGCAAGTGGTGCCACTGCGGCAGCGACGTTCTCGCTTGGTGCGTCGAGTGCGAGCTGACCATGCTCGGCGTGCGACGCCTCGGCCGGCGTCCGTGCCCACTCATATCTGCCTCCTCGAAGCCAGGATGCTGCGGCAGCGATTACACAGACGATCGCCGCGAAGCCGAAGGCCTCGGTCAGACCGGCCCCGAATGGCCCGCTCAGCAGGTGCGGGAAGAACGTGCGTCCGGTTAGCCGCGCGGCCTGGGCAGGACTGAGCGCCGCCAGCGCGTGGGCGCCAAGGAGCGAGCGGACAGGGTTGTAGCCGAGGAAGGTCGCAAACAGTGTGGTGACCGGGGGCAAATGCGCGGCGTGGGCGGCGGCAGCACGGGTCACACCGCCTCCAACCAGGCCGCGATAAAGCGACCCCGGAAGGCGCGACGCCAGTCCGACGAGCAGCAGTGAGAAGAAGATCCCGATTGAGAGGACCTGCCCGGAATTCTGAAACGTCGTGGCCATGGCACCGCCGACCCCCCTCTGGCGAGGCGGCAGACAGTTCATCACCGCCGCGCGGTTGGGCGCCACGAACAGGCCCGCCCCGATGCCGCTGAGCGCCAGCAGAATCGCGAATACCGGGTAGGAAAAGTTCACCGGCAGCCGGATCAGCAGAAGGAAGCTTGCCGCTGAGAGGAGCGGCCCGGCCGTGGTAAATGAACGCTGTCCGAAGCGGTCGGAGAGAATGCCCGAGACCGGTCCGGCGAGCAACAAACCACCGATCAACGGGAGCATGTGTATCCCGGCCCAAAGCGGAGTTTGGGAGAAGGCGTAGCCGTGCTCCGGCAGCCAGATCCCCTGGAGCCAGATGATCAGCGTGAACTGGAGGCCGCCGCGGGCCAGCGCCGTGAGGAGCTGGGCAATATTGCCGCCGGCGAACGCCCGGATGCGAAGCAGCCGCAGGTCGAGCATCGGCTCGGCGATGTGGGTCTCGACCACGCCGAAGAGCGCGAGAAGTGCGAAACCAGTCGCGAACTCGGCCATGACCGTCGGCGAGGTCCAACTCATGGCGTGATGCCCGTAGGGCCGGATACCGGTGGTGATCGCAACCATGATCGCGATCAGACCGACGGCGAATGTCGCGTTACCCAGCCAGTCGATCCGCGCCGCGCGGTGCTCGCCGATGTCCTTTAGCTTGAGGTAGGACCACAGCGTTCCCAGTGCCCCGATCGGCACCGAGACGAGAAAGATCAGGCGCCACGACACGGGTGCGAGCGTTCCGCCCAACACAAGGCCGATGCTCGACCCGGCCACGCCTGCCACGTTCATGATCCCGAGCGCGAGGCCACGCTGATGGCTCGGAAAGGCGTCCGTCAGGATCGCCGGGCCGTTCGCCATCAGCATCGCGCCGCCAAGGCCCTGGCCTATTCGCATGGCGATCAGCCACAGGGCTCCGCTGGAGCCGTGCATCCATGTGACGCTGAGAAGAACCGAGAAGACGGTGAAAACAAGGAAGCCGAGGTTGTAGACCCGAACGCGCCCGTAGATGTCGCCCAGGCGACCGAGACTGACCACCAGCACCGCTGTGACGATCAGGAACCCCATGATCATCCACAACATGTACGTCGTATTGCCCGGACTGAGCGGATTGACGTCGATGCCGCGGAAGATCGCCGGCAGGCTGATGATCACGATCGTGCCGTCGATCGTGACGATGAGCGCCCCCATCGTCGTGTTCGACAGGGCGACCCATTTGTAACGACTGTCGACGCGTGACCCAGGGGTGGAAATAGCCGCCTCGGAGGTGTCCGACTGCGCGTAACCCGCACCGCCAACTGTGAGGCGGCCCTCAGGCCCCGACTCTACCACTCAAGCCGTGACGACCCGATGCAGTACCGGCGTCGCCGGCCACCTGAAAGGGCATATTGTGTGATTGAGTGTCGAATGCGGCAAATGCGTGAAGCTGTCAGGACGATCGCCGTCGAGGAAGCGATGCGAAAATGAGTGCAGCAGACGACGCGAATGGGGCCCAGGGGCTTGTTGCTCTCCGGCGCATGACCCATCTCGACGTGGCTGTGACCCGCACCGCGGTTATCCACTGGATGCCCGACTTCCCGGCCGGACAGACCTGGCGGACACCGGACGTCGTCACCGACGATCGCGGCCGGGCGGTCGTGGATGTTCTGGGCATGGTGATTCGCACGCCTGGCGCGATCGTCGTTGTGGATCCCGGCGCTTGGCCGCATGACGAGCGTGGAGATGTGGTCGACGTGGTCGCCGGCCAGCCGATCGATGCCGCGCTCAGAGCTCTGGAGATCGAAACCGACGAGGTGACCCACGTCGTCGTGACACATGGGCATGCGGACCACTTCTCGGGTCTCGCGTGCGATGGCCCGGACGGTCCACGCCTGATGTTCGCGAACGCATCGCATGTCTTTCCTGCCGCGGACTGGCGTTCGCTGGCGGCCGGCGGCCGGAGCCAGAGCTCGCAGAGATGTCTCGAGCCCGTGGAGAGGAGCGGTCTGCTCACGCTGGTCAGCGCTGACTACGAACTAAATGCGGCGGTGTCGCTGTTGCATGCGCCCGGGGAGAGCGCCGGACACCAAGTCGTGCGGATCACGGACGGTGATGAACGGGTCTACTGCCTGGGAGATCTCTTCCACTTCCCCAGCGAGTTCGAGCATATCGACTGGGCGCCGACACACGCCGACGCAGCGGTGCTTGTGTCCAGCCGCCGGCGCGTACTCACCGACGCTGAGGATGCAGCGTCATCCACGCTTGTCTTCTCGCACGGGCGATTCCCGGGCTGGGGAAGCGTCCAGCCGAGCGATGGCGCGTGGAGATGGACGTATCAGGAATGAACACGCCCGCCACCGATCATCCGGCGCGGCGTCCCGCCGGTAGCGACGTAGAATGCCATCGAGGCAGAGCAGGGAGCGCGTCGCGGTGTCCACGCGCGGCTGGGCGAAAAACTCAACTCGGGAGGTCGTGGTGCGACGTGTTGTGACGGGTTTGGCGGAATCTGGCAAGGCGGTGTTCGTGAGTGACGGGGCGGCCGAGGTGCTGGGGGCGGGCATCTCGCCCTCCGGCGTAGACGACATCTGGGGATCCGACGTCCAGCCCTCGTTGCCGTCGGACGGTTCGAAGCCGGGCTACCGCAGCTACTTCCCGCCGGCCACCGGCTACCGGATCATCGTGGTGAACATCCCGCCCGACAGCGAGGGCGGCGCGACGGATATGGAACTGATGTCAAAGCTCAACGAGGAGTTCGTTGGCTTGATCAGCGATGCCGAGTGGGATCCCGAGGTACCGGGAATGCATCGCACTCGCACGATCGATATCGGCCTCATTCTCGACGGGCGAGTCGTGCTCGAACTGGACAGCGGCGAGTCAAAGGAGCTCGGTGAAGGCGACTGGTACATCCAGAACGCGACCAGGCACGTGTGGCGCAACCCGTGGGAGAAGCCCTGCAAAGTCGCGATCTTCTTCGTGGGGGCAGCGGGCGATTAGCTTTGAACGAGCGAGCTGGCGGCTTGTGTCGTAGTGGGCGAACACACGCTCGTCTGCCACTCACCGGCGGCGCCTCACCCGCGCTACACCATCGCTGAGCCGTGTTCCCATCTCATCCTCGGTCCATATCTCGAGCTCGATCGTCGTCTCGCGCTCAGCCGTCGTCACACCCGTCACGAGGCCGCGTGCGACCACCTGCGTGTTCTTGAGGCTGGGGCGACGGTAGCGGCACGTCACGGCCGTGAGTTGGTCGCCGTCGCGCATCCACTGCCGCACGGCTGCATGGAGGTAGGCCAATTGGAGGTTGCCCATGCCGAAGGCTGAGGGAAAGCCGGCCTGCCGGCCTGCGTCGTCATCCATGTGAATGGCCACGAACTCGTCGTTGACGGCGGCGAACCGGTTCCAGGCTCCGGGTTCCGAGCGGCGCTCGAACGGCGCGATCAGGGCTCCCAGGGCGGGCACCCGGCGTTCATTGGCATGCATGACTCGCGCTTCTCCTTCAGTAGCGGATCATGACGTTCCGCTGGACCTTGATGAGGTCGCTCGCCCGAGTCCAGCGGACCTCGGTCTCGGTGAAGAGCATCAGGCCGAGCGACCCTTCGCGCTCCCAGTAGCGTCGGAGACGCGACCGCGACTGGATCACGTCACCGGGCCGCATGCGCTCCCCGGTGTACTCGATCTCGACACCACCGAACAGATCGTGCTCACAGACGGGCGCTGCGATCCCGAGACCCTGCTCGACGAAGGCCGAGCGTGGACCTTCGCGCGAGGCTCGGTGATCTAGCGCCGCCGTCCACGCGAACGGGTTGAACTCCTCCGGCGCGACGATTCCGCCGTGGACGCTGGCGGCGGCGTACTCCTCGTCCCAGAACTGCGGCGGCGGCGTCTCGGGGTGATAGACGGCGATCGCCCAGCGGCGAATGTCCGCCGCGCTGATCGGTGGCGACTCGGAGCCCGCGAACGCCCTGCCGCACGCCTCGCGCATCTGAAGTGTGATGTGAGAAGGGTTCGACACTGGACGACGGACGGCCGCCGTGCCGTAGCGCGCGATCGTGCTCAGGCGCCCGCAGGAGTCGGCAGACTGGCCGGCTCGACGGCGTCCGCAAGGGTGCCGGTGGGGAACCAGCGGTCTTCCCATCCGGCGAAGTTGTGGCGAACCTTTGGCAGAACGTCCTCGGCCACGCGCTGAGTGTTGTAGAGCACGGACTCCTTGGAGAGGTTTCCGAAATGGCACAACAGCATAGCGTGCCCAGCGCGCAGCGTGTCCGCCATATCGTTCATCTGGTCGGCGACCGAGGCGGCGCTGCCGGCAATGATATAGCCGCGCTCGACGATGTCCTTCCATGTGAGTTCCGTCGGATCGAAGGCGTTCGCGGCTTCGTGGAACGCTCCTCGGATTCCGCTGCGGATGGTCGCCAGCGTCGTGTAGCCGGGGGCGTCGCGGAAGCCTTCGTAGACGTTCAGGCAGCGGTTGTAGAAATAGAGCGCGGCCTCGCCGTACAACTCCTCGGCGTGGGCGTCGGAGTCGGCCACGGCGATCATCTGCAGGAAGCCTGTTCGATACGGATTCGGCTCGGCGCCGAGCCGCTCAACCGCTCCCCAGAACCCCTCCATCGTCTTTGTGGCCTGCTTGTAGCCAAAGTACGAGAGATAGGCGTACAGGAAGTCGTTGTTGATGCAATAGTCCCACGTCTCGACGCTACCTCCACCGGGAATCCAGATTGGGGGGTGCGGCTGTTGCACCGGCCTCGGCCACACGTTCACGTAGCGGAGTTGCGTGTATTTCCCGTTGAACGTGAACGGCTCATGCACCGTCCACGCACGCAGGATGAGATCGACTCCCTCCCGGTATTTCTCGCGAAGGGTCGCGGGATTATTTCCGTAGCAGAAGGCCGTGTCCATGTTCGTTCCGACCGGGAAGCCGGCGATCAGGCGGCCACCGGAGATGACGTCGATCATCGCCATCTCCTCGGCGACCCTCGTTGGCGGGTTGTAGAGCGCGACCGAGTTGCCGAGCACCACGATCTTGGCGTTCCGCGTGCGGCGTGCGAGCGTCGCGGCCATCAGGTTGGGCGACGGCATCAGGCCGTAGCCGTTCTGGTGGTGCTCGTTCACGCAGATGCCGTCGAACCCCATCTGGTCGGCGAACTCGAGCTCGTCGAGGTAGGTGTTGTAAACCTCGTGGCCCTTGACTGGGTCGTAGAGCTCGGACGGAAGATCCACCCAGACGCTCCTGTAGCGCTCACGGAACCGATCCGGGAGGTAGGGATACGGCATCAGGTGAAACCAGTGAAACTTCACGTACGCCTCCTCGGCCGCTCGGCTCGACAGCCCCAACGAAGGGCGTCAATCGATGAGCATGTCGGCACAATAGCCGCCGTCAAGCTCCTGCTTACGACGGTGAAACGTGGGCGTCGGCAACCCTACCAGTCTGTTCGATCGTGAGTCAACCGGCGGTGCAGCGGGAGGATTGCCTGAAAGTATCCGCGCCGGCGAGTGTGACAGCAAGAGCGGACGCGCGCGGCGGCGGGATTCGGTGTTGTAGTCTGGGCTGCATGTGGACGCGCCCGCGATCCGTGGTTCGGCCCGACCGCCGTTCGTGACTCATGGGGACGCGGGGCTCCGCTCGCTGAAGACCGCAGCGGAGCAGAGCGGCATCGCGATTGACGAGTTCGTCGTCCCCACCGATGTTCAGGCGATCCTCGGGACGCTGCGGTTCCACTACCTCGACTGGGGTGGTTCCGGCGCGCGGACGATCGTGTTCTTGCACGGGTTTGCGCTGAACGCCCACACCTGGGATCTGGTGTGTCTCGCGCTGCGGCCGGACTACCGCTGTATTGCGCTCGATCTTCGCGGACACGGCGACAGCGAGTGGTCGCCGGGGCTGCACTACGACCTGCGTTCGCTCGCGGACGATGTCGGTCACCTGTTGGACGCCCTCGACGTTGACCGGCCGATCCTCGTCGGGATGTCCATGGGAGGCATGACCGCCCTGCGCTTCGCGGCGGACCACAGCGACCGGCTCGCAGGCCTGGTCGTGATCGAAGCGGGAGCCGTGCCGCGCGACGACGGCCTCCGCCGCCTGCGCGGATTCATCGCTGCGGAGCACGAGCACGATTCAATCGAGGACTTTGTGAGCCAGGCCGTGAGCTTCAACAGTCGCCGCGACCCCGAGCTGCTGCGAATGAGTCTGCGTCACAACCTGCGCCAGCTGTGGAACGGCAGATGGACGTGGAAGTACGATCGGCGACACCTGGGTGTGGTGCCCGGTGACCAGCATGTGCGTGCGATGGAAGCGCTCGCGGCCGAGTCCCCAGCCATCGCCTGCCCAACCCTGATCGTGCGCGGGTCCGACAGCGATCTGTTCAGCGTCGAGGACGCCGAGAGTGTCACCCAACGCATCCCTTCGGCGCGCTGGGTGACAGTCATGAGCGCGGGGCACAACGTCCAGGGCGATAACCCCGGAGGCTTTGTCGAAGCGCTCGGCGGGTTCCTGAGCGAGATCGGAGAGAAGTCCTGAGTTACTCGGATCTCGCTGGCGGCGAGCTGACGCTGCTGCACATCGCCGACGTGCATCTCGGATCGAAGCAGAGCGGGGGTGCCGCCCCGGCATTCGGAGCCGAGGAGGAAGCGTTCGCGAGGCTGATCGACCTGGCTCTCGAGATCAGCGTCGACGGGCTGCTGATCGCGGGAGACCTGTTCGATTCGGCGCGAGTCGGGGAGGCGGTTGTCGATTGGACCGCAACTCAGCTCAACCGGCTCGACTGCGAGGCGGTCGTGCTCCCCGGCAACCACGATGCGCTCCTGCCGGGTTCACCGTACGAGCTGCACGACTTTGCCGCGAGGTGCGACGCGACCACCGTCATCAGTGATCACGGCGGTGAGCTCGTCAGCCTGCTCGACGGCCGCGTCGTCGTCTGGGGTCGACCCGTCGTGGATCACGCGCCTTGGTTTAGACCGCTGCATGGGGTGCCGCCGCGCCCCCGGGATTGCTTCGCCGTGGTCGTCGCGCACGGACTGTTCGTCGACGAGGATGAGGAGGAGACCGTGCGCGGGTCGCCGATCTACGGGTCTGAGCTCGAGCGGTTGGACTGGGACTACGTCGCGCTCGGCCATTGGCCGCGCTACCGCGAGGTCCGGGAGACCCCACCCGCCATCTACGCCGGAGAACTTGCCGGAGGCCCGCGCCATCACGGCAGCGCGGTCGTCGTCAGCTTTACGAACGGGCGGGTCTCGTCGCGGCGGCGATGTTTCTAGGGCGGCCCGACCGGGGCGACCGTGCGATTTCGGGCCAGACCGCCGGGCCGTTAGAAGTGGCGCGCCGTTGTCGGTATGAACCGCTTGTGTTGGGCGAGTGAGTTTTCGGTAGGGAGCGGACCAGCAGGCGACGCTGTAGGGTGGATTTGCCGAAGTGGATGAGAGAGGAGCGGGTGGCGTGGCGAAGTGGCTGAAGACAACTGACTTCATCATTTTCGAGGTGCGTGACCGCGTTGCATACGTGACACTCAATCGTCCGGAGAAGCGAAACGCTATGAACCAGCAGCTCTCGCAGGAGGTTCACGATGCGCTCCGCGAGGCCGACGACCTGAAGTCCGTCCACTGCGTGGTGCTTCAGGGAGCCGGCAAGGACTTCAGCGCCGGCATGGACCTGGCGAGTATCGCCAGCTCCCTCGAGGATGAGGACACGAGCGCCTATCGCGGACGCCCTGGAACCTTCGACGACGAGTACTGGCATCTCCGCCTTGCGGCAGACCGGCGCGTCGAGGCTTTCAAGATGGCAAAACCGGTGATCGCCAAGATTCACGGCAACTGCCTCGCCGGCGCGACCGACATCGCGCTCCAGTGCGACATCCTGATCGCGGCGACCGATGCGCGCATCGGCTTCCCGGCGACTCGCGCGATCGGGTCACCACCGACTCACATGTGGCTCTACCACGTGGGCCCGCAGTGGGCCAAGCGGCTTCTGTTCACGGGCGACGTGATCCGGGGGAGCGAGGCTGCCGAGATCGGGCTGGTGATGAAAGCCGTTCCGCCGGAGCAACTGGACGCAGAGGTGGAAGCGCTGGCCCAGCGGATTGCGCTCGTGGCGCCGGATCTTCTGGCCGCGCACAAGCGCATCGTGAACCTCGGGCTGGAACTCATGGGGGCGCTCACGCTTCAGCGGCTCGCAGCCGAGAACGACGCCAGGGCTCATCTCTCAGCGGGTTACCGAGAGTTTTTCGCGAACGTCTCCGAGCACGGCGTGCGTGAGGCGGTTCGGCTGCGTGACGAGCCGTTCGGGAGTATCGAGGCGACGCGCGGACCGGAGGCGTGATGTCCGACGAGGTGCTGGGAGTCGAGCGGCGCGACCACGTCGCCGTACTGACGATGAACCGGCCGGACAAGCTCAATGCCATCGATTCGACGTTGAAGGATGCGCTGTATGCGGCGCTGGACGATCTCGACGCTGCGTTTCCCGACGTGCGCGCGATCATCCTCACCGGGACTGGCCGCGGCTTCTGCTCGGGTGCCGACGTTGGCGCGATGGCCGATGCCATCGGCAACGCCAGTGCATCGCGCGCATTCCAGCGGCGGATCGTGCACCTCGGCCCGCGGTTGCAGGCTCTGCCACAGCCGGTGATCGCCGCCGTCAACGGGGTCGCCGCCGGCGCCGGACTGTCGCTTGCGCTCGCCTCAGACGTCCGCCTATCTTCCACCGAGGCACGCTATTCGTGCATCTTTGTCAAGCGCGCCCTGGTGCCTGATACTGGAGCCTGTTACACGCTGCCCCGCACGGTCGGACCGGGGATCGCGGCCGAGATGGCTCTCACCGGGCGTGTGTATTCGGCGGAGTGGGCGCTGAACGTCGGCCTGGTCAACGAAATTCTGTCGCCGGATGAGCTGTTGCCGCGTGCGCTCGAGTTGGCCGGCGAAATCGCAGCCAACCCGCCGATCACGGTGCGGAGCATCAAGGCCGTGATGAATCAGCTGGGTCGAGACCTCAGCGAGGTCGTCGCGATCGAGACGGAGATCAACGATTCACAGGCCGACACCGAAGACCGTCGTGAAGCGTTGCGTTCGTTCGTCGAAAAGCGTGCGCCCGTGTACTGGGGACGTTGAGCCGAGCCGGCCGCGCCAGGTTCGCCGGCTGAGCAAGCGATCGCCTGGCACGTGGCGACTGAGCCGATGGGGGCCGTGAGCGCCGCTTCGCCGCGTCACCGGACCCGCACGCGCTTTTGCGCCGGCGCGATGGCGAGCGAGATCAGCAGCGCGACCAGGCTCGCGGCGGCGCCGACCAGAAACGCATCGCGAAAGCCGTTGGTCTGGGCGATCACGTAAGGGAGTCCGGCTGCGAGCAGATGCGCGGTCCGCGCGGCTGCCACGCTCGACAATACGGCAACTCCCAGCGCCCCCCCGATCTGCTGCGACACCGCGATGAGAGCGGATGCAAGTCCGAAAGCTGAGGGATCGACCGTTGACATCGCCAGCGAGGAGAGCGGCAGGAAAGTCAATCCGGAGCCCAAGCCGATCAGCAACAGCGGCGGGAGAATGTCACCTAAGTAGCTGCCGTGCACAGGGACCCGAGTGATCAGGCCGAGGCCCGCCGTGAGCAGGACGATCCCCACGGTCAGCGGTGCACGGGTTCCGAACCTGTTCACGACGCGTGCTGTGACGCCCAACGCGAGTGCGCCGATGAGAACTGTCTGCGGGATGAAGGCCAATCCGGTTTGCAGCGGTCCGTAGCCCCGGACGCGCTCGAGGTAAAGCGCCAGGTCGAAGAAGTTGCCGTACAGCGCCGCGATAAGGCAAGCGCGGATCAGTGTCACGCTCGCGAGCGTCCGCGAGTGGAAGATGCGCAGCGGAAGCAGCGGGTTCGGGACACGAGCCTCGAGCGCGCAGAACGCGGCGAGCAGGCCGGCGCCGGCACCGGCGAGCACCAGCGTGCGCGCCGACAGCCACCCGTAGCCACTGGCTTTTACGATCGTGTATGTCACGCACAGCAATGCGGCGGTCAGCACCGCCGCTCCGGCAACGTCTAGCGATCCGTCGGCGTGCGCCGGCGGTGTTGCAAGCACGAACCGCATCGATAGCGCGATCGTGAGCGCCCCGATCGGCAGATTGATGAAGAAGATCCAGTGCCAGCTGAGCACCTGGACCAGCACCCCTCCCGCGACCAGCCCCAGCGAACCGCCCGCAATAGCCACGAATGTGTAAACGCCCAGCGCCTGCGCGCGTTCGCGAGGGTCCGGGAACTCGGTCGCGATGATCGCGATGATCACGGAAGACGTCAGTGCGCCGCCGAGTCCCTGCACGAACCGCCCGACGATCAGTACCGGGGCGCTCTCCGCGGTTCCGCACACCAACGAAGCGAGTGTGAACACGGACAGACCCGCCAGGAACACTCCACGCTTCCCCCGAAGATCACCGAGTCGGCCGGCGAGCAGCAGGAAGCTTCCGAATGCGATCAGATAGGCGTTTACGACCCAGCCGAGTGAAGCGGATCCGACGTGAAGCTCTCGCTGGATGCTTCTCAGGGCCACGTTAACGACCGTGGAGTCGAGAACGATCATCAATTGGCCGAGACACAGAACGACGAGGCTGATCCATCGGCGCTGGTTGGCTGTCATGGCGGCGGAACCTAGCAGGGCATCGAGTCACGCCTTAGGTCTCACACTGCACCCGGTAACGGGCCGGGCACCCGCGGCCGTGGACCTCCCCGGCGTGGTAAAGCTGTGCGTGAGACGGATGTAGCATCGACGCGCCACGACCTCCTGCCAGGGCTTACGCACCCGCTTGGCCGTTGCTTGAAACTGGCGCACACACAGCTAAGTTGCTATAGAGTCGGCTTCATCGCAAAAGCTGCGGTGAAGAAACTGCGTGAAGGGCAGCCGAACGGGCGCCCAGACGCCGCTTAGCCGCAGGCAAAAAATAGAGGGAGGAAACTTGGTGTCTCAATTCGTTGTCGATGTGCGCAGTAGGTGGCGCCGTGTGACGCTGGCCGCGCTCGCCGTTGTAGCGCTCGGTTCGGTGGCGGTTCTTAGCAGCTCGGCTCACGCCGCCTCAGCCAAGACGATCCACATCGCGTGGATCTACGACATTACGGGACCGCTGGCGCCGGTGAACTACCCCGATGGCGTGCTCGCCGCAGTGGACTCGATCAACGCAGCAGGCGGCATCGACGGGGCCAAGATCGCTCTGACGAAGTACGACGGCCAGTCGACGGCTGCCGGTACGCTCAGCGCCACGCAGCGCGCGATCGCCACGCATCCGTCGGGTGTGATCCTCCAATCGATCCTTGGCTACACGGCCGTTCCGGCTCTGCAAGCTGCCGGAATCCCAACGGTTGGCTGGGGAGCGGCTCCGGGCGAGTCGAGCGCAGCCAACACTGACTTCTTCTCTGCGACGGGTGACATTGCGACCCACAACAGCGACGCCTGGCTGCAGGTTCTCGCGGCCCAAGGTGCCACGAAGATCGCGCTCGTGTCAGGAACGCTGGAAGAGCCGGATATGGAGCTGCTGAAGTCGCTCGCCGCTACGGACGGGTTCACCGTGCCGTACTACAACGCGGGTCTGGAGATGTTGGTTGATGCGCCG
>Ga0302319_10000889_pt1 | contig 67079 bp, 59 predicted proteins | sample Bog_T0_2_FD_203319 | JGI IMG/M metagenome (GOLD analysis project Ga0302319, IMG submission 203319) | Peat permafrost microbial communities from Stordalen Mire near Abisko, Sweden - Bog_T0_2 | ecosystem: Environmental > Terrestrial > Soil > Wetlands > Peat | place: Sweden: Abisko, Stordalen Mire...
TCATTTTCAACTCCATTGGCTGAAAATGTAAACTGCAATTTTGCGGTTGAAAACGAAAAACTGTCAGGGATGTGCCCGGTCTAAAGTGTCAGGGATGTGCCCGGCCGTACAAGGGACCAAGGGACCAAGGGACTAAGGGACTGAGGGACTAAGGGACTGAGGGACTGAAAACGCGCCGCAGCTGATATTGGTGTTCATGGATTGATTGTGCGCCTCAAGGGGGAAATCATCTGCAAACAGGGATGCAGGTTGTGGGATTTTGCAAGAGGCTCAGTGGTATGCACGTTATGACACAGTAGTAGTAAGTGCTTGTTGATAAAAGGCCCGAAGCAGCGAGCGAGAGACACAGGATGTGTACTTGTCGGCGACGTTACGCAAGGATCTGGGCAATTTGCCGGTCTCATCCCTGTTTTCAAAAAGCTCTTAGACTTCCGTTCGCTTCCGCTGCTATGATTTGCCCGCGATCATCTTCGCAATTCGGGGGTTCCAATGGCGCAGAGTTCACGCAGAAAATTCATGAAGGCAGCTTCAGTAACGGCTGCCGCATTGGCCGTCTCACATCGCCTTCCGGCATGGGCCGGGGATGCCGCTTCCTCGGCTTCAGTGCGCGTCTGGGTGACGGATTACGAGCGACGCCACGCGCAGGCCGCGCCGCGCGCCTGGAAGCCAGCCGCCGATGCCGCGCCCGATGCTATCGTCCTCGATCCCGGCGTACCCCGTCAGCAGATTCTGGGCTTTGGCGCGGCGCTGACCGACGCGGCCTGTTTTGTGCTGAGCCAGATTCCCCAGCCGCAGCGCGAGGAGCTGATGCGCGAGCTCTTTGCTCCCGACCAGATGGCACTTAGCGTCTGCCGTACCACGATCGGCGCGAGCGACTACTCGCGCTCGCTTTACAGCTACGACGAGAGCGCGGAGCCCGATCCGGAGCTGAAGAAGTTCTCCATCGACCACGACAAGGCCTACATCCTGCCCACACTGCTGGAGGCGCGCAAGGCCAATCCCGAGCTCTTTCTCTTTTCCTCGCCGTGGTCACCGCCGGGATGGATGAAGGCCAATGGCTCGATGCTGGGCGGGGCGATGCCCAAGCGCTCCTTCGCACCCTACGCGCAATACTTCCTCAAGTTTCTGCAGGGTTACAAAGAGAACGGCGTAGCTATCAATGCCGTCACCGTGCAGAACGAGGTGGACACCAACCAGGACGGCAATATGCCCGCCTGCCAATGGGGCCAGGAGTACGAGACGGAGTTTGTGGAGCAGCATCTGGGGCCGGCGCTGCTGAAGACAGGCAGCCAGACCAAGATCTGGGTGATCGACCACAACTACAACCTCTGGGGGCGCGCGATCGGCGAGCTGAGCCTGCCCGGCGCCAGTCAGTACATCGACGGGATCGCTTGGCACGGCTATCTGGGCACGCCCGAGGCGATGACGCGGGTGCATGAGGCCTTCCCGCACAAGAATGCTTACTGGACCGAGGGCGGGCCGGACATCACCGCAGCCGATTACCAGACCGACTTCACGCGGTGGGCGGAGACCTTCAACGGTATCCTGCGCAACTGGGCGCGCTCGATCACGGCATGGAATCTGGCGCTGGACGAGAAAGGGAAGCCGAATATCGGCCCCTTCACCTGCGGCGGAGTGGTCACGGTGGATAATGCCAGCAAAAAGGTGACGCACAGCGGGCAATACTGGGCTCTCGCGCACTTTTCGCGGCACATTCATAGGGGAGCACGCGTATTTCAGACGAATGAAATCGGCCAGGATGCGGGGCAATCCGGCGTAGGAGAGCTCTCTCATTGCGGCTTCCGCAATCCGGATGGCAGCTTTGTGGTCGTGCTGACCAATCGCGGACAGGCGAGGCGCGCGCAACTGCTGCTCGATGAGCAGATGCTGGAGCTGGACCTGCCGGCCGGCTCGGTGTTGAGTTTGCAGTGGGCGTGAGCCACATCTCACCACAACGATGAACCCGTAACATTGCGGGTTCCCCTGGGTGATTCTGGCCCGAAGAGCGTGAGCGCGCACGCTATAGTGAACATTGGCGGCTCTCACGACCCTGCTCAGGCGTGACGGCATTCAGCAGCAAAAGAACTCGCTCCCTCGATTGGGAAGAGGATGCGCCCGCGGAGCCTCGTCCGCGGCGCTCACGGCGCAGTGTGCCTCTGGAGATGCAGGAACTCGACGGCGCGTCGCCGGAGCTCGCTGCCGTGCGCGAGGATTCTTCTTCGGTCACGGGGAGCGGCTACGACGATCCGCCTGCGCGCGGCAGACGGATGGGCCGAGCGCGCGGGCATTGGTGGCGTCCGGCGAGCACGGCGGGGCGGGTGCTGCTGCTGGTGACCACGCTCTCGCTGCTGGCTGGCATGGCCGTCTCGGCCACAGTTCTGAAAAACTATCTTGTCCGCGACACGCGCTTCCGCATTGCCGGAGTCAATGGCATTCAGGCCAGCGGGCTCTCTGAGGTCAGCCGCGAGGAGATGCTGCCCGTCTTCGGTGAGGACGTTGGACGCAATATCTTCTTTGTTCCCTTGAATGTACGACGAAAGCAACTGGAAGAGATTCCCTGGGTGGAACGGGCCACGGTGATGCGTCTGCTGCCGGATCACATCCGCGTCTCGATTGTGGAGCGGCAGCCGGTGGCCTTTGCCTTGCAGCCGAACGGACTGACGGGATTGGTGGACGCGGACGGTGTTCTGCTCTCGATGCCGGCGGCGATGATGGCGCAGAGGCACTATACCTTCCCGGTGGTCAGCGGTATCAACTCCAGCGACTCAGCCGCCTCGCGCCGGGCGCGGATGGTGGTCTATCAGCGGCTGCTCGACGAACTGGATGCGAACGGCCAGAAGCTCTCCGCGCAGATCTCCGAGATCGACCTGAGCGATCCGTCCGATGCCCGCGTGCTGATGCCCGAGCAGGGCGGCGATATTCTGGCGCACTTTGGCGATGACCGCTTCATGGAGCGCTATCAACGCTACAAGGCGCACATAGCTGAATGGCGTCAGCAGTATCCCAGGCTGGGGGCGGTGGATCTGCGTTACGAACAGCAGGCGGTGCTGGAGATGGCTGCGGGATCGAATGGGTCACAGGCCGCGGCCGGTGATGAGAATCCAACTGGCGATGCCAAGCCTGGGGAGCCGGCGGTAGCCAAATTGGATGCAAAGCAAGCCAAGCTCTTGCCGAAGGCAGAGGCGACACAAGCCAAGACTTTGCCGGTTTCTTCGCCGAAGGCTGTCGCGGTCAAGGCTCCAGTCAAGGCTCCAGTCAAGGCTCAGGGCAAGGTTCAAGCCAAAGCCAAGGCGGTGAAAGCGGCCGGGCCAAAGGGCCAGAAGATGTCGGCGAAATCCGGCAGATCCGGCAAAGATCATTTCGCACGAGTGAAATCGGCCAAAGTTTCGACGAAGGCAAAGAAACAAGCGGCGGTCAAACGCGCCGCACTGAAGCCGAGCAGGCAGACGAGCGCTCCGGGCAGCGCTCCGGCCGTCTCTGCCGGAATGGGGCAGTGAGCCATATGAGCCAGAGGCAGGATGATCTGATCGTGGCGTTGGATATCGGCAGCGCGTCGACGCGCGTGCTGGTGGCGGAGCTCTATGAGAACGCTCTGCGCTATTGCGGCCACGGTGTGGCGGCCTCAGCGGGAATGCGCAAGGGGATGATTGCCGAGCTTGGCCCGGCGGCCAAGGCGGTGGAGGCGGCCTGCAAACAGGCGGAGTTTACCTCGGGCATCAACATCGGCGAGTGCGTGGCGGGGGTGGGCGGACCGCACATCGCCGGCTTCAACAACAGCGGCAGCATCGAGCTGGGCAGCCGGATGCGCGAGATCGGCAACGAGGATGTGCGCAACGCCTTCGAGCGGGCGCAGGCCGTGGCATGGCCGACGGATCGCAAGGTGCTGCACCTGTTGCGCCGCGAGTTTATCCTCGATGACCAGCCGGGAATCTTCGATCCGGTAGGCATGATCGGCAAGCGGCTGGAGGTGGATCTGCACATCACCACCTGCTCGGGTAGCGCGCTGCAGAGCACGGTGAACTGCGCCAATCGCGCCGGTCTTGAGGTGACGGAGACGGTGCTCGAATCGATCGCCGCCGCCGAGGCGACGCTGACCGGCGACGAGCGTGAGCTGGGCGTTTGTCTGGTGAATATCGGCAGCCACTCGACGGATCTGATAGCCTTCCGCGAGGGCGCGGTGGTGCACACGGCCTCGATCCGCATCGGCGGACAACACTTTACCAACGATCTGGCGATCGGGCTCGATCTGCCCATTGCGCAGGCCGAGGAGCTGAAACGCGCCTACGGCCATGCCGTGGTCACTGATGTCTCACTGGGCGATGAGATTGAGCTGACCAAGCCGAGGCCGCGCACGCTGCGCCGGCGTGCGCTGGCGGAGATTCTGGAGCCGCGCGCCTGCGAGCTGCTGCAGTACGTCAAGCAGAGCCTGCGCGAGGGCGGCGTGGAGCGCGATGGCATGGTGGACAAGGCTATCTCTGGGTGTGTCCTGACCGGCGGCGGAGCCGTGCTGCCCGGTATGCTCTACACCGCCGAGAGCCAGTTGCGGCTTCCGGCGCGCATCGGCACTCCGGTGCGCATCTCGCATCTGCCGGCCGAGCTCGTCCATCCGGAGTTTTCCGTGGCCGTCGGCATGATTCTCTATACACACCGGACACGGGCACTCCGGCCGGTGGACAGTCATTCGATCGGCTCGAAGCTGCGCGCCGTCTTTGCAGGAAGTTTCTAACCAGCTATTATTCGTAGTCAGCAAGCAGGAGGACGGAGCACAGATGGACGAAAAGAAGAATCAGCCCGGCGAGATGCGCATTCAGTATCACGAGGAGAGCCCGCGCGGCGCGCGCATCAAGGTGATCGGCGTGGGCGGCGGAGGCGGCAACGCCGTCAATCGCATGATCCAGGCGCACATGGAGGGCGTTGAGTTCATCGCCGCCAACACCGACGTGCAGGCGCTGAAGATCTCCCAGGCGCCGGTGAAACTTCAGCTCGGTGTCCGCCTCACCTCCGGCCTGGGTGCAGGGGCCAACCCCGACATCGGCCGCCGCGCGGCTCTGGAAGACTCAGAAAAAATTATCGAGGCTCTGGAAGGCGCGGATATGGTCTTTGTCACCGCCGGATTGGGCGGCGGCACAGGCACCGGCGCGGCTCCGGTGATTGCCTCGCTGGCCAGCGAGATGGGCATCCTGACCGTCGCCGTGGTCACCTGCCCCTTCGGTTTCGAGGGTAAGCGCCGCCAGCGCCAGGCCGAGCACGGCCTGCAGGAGCTTCTCGATAGCGTCGATACGATGATCGTCATTCCCAACGAAAAGCTGCTCGCCGTGGCCAAGGACGCCGGCTTTTTCGAGAGCTTTCGCGTGGCTGACGATGTGCTGCGCCAGGGCGTGCAGGGCATCAGCGACATCATCACCATTCCCGGCATCATCAACCGCGACTTTGCCGACGTGAAGACCACAATGGCCGGCATGGGCCATGCGGTGATGGGCACGGCCGTGCGCGCGGGCGACAATCGGGCCCGCGAGGCGGCGCAGGCGGCGATGGCCTCACCCTTGCTCGAAGCCGGCGCCATCGATGGCGCGCGCGGCATTCTGATCAACATTACCGGATCGAGCTCGCTCAAGCTCTCCGAGGTCAACGAGGCCTCGTCGCTGATTCAATCCGCAGCTCACGAGGATGCCAACATCATCTTCGGCGCGGTGCTGGACGAGAAGATGGGTGAAGAGGTGAAGATCACCGTGATCGCCACCGGCTTCCGCGATCAGATGCCGGAGCGGCGCGCGCGCATGCTGAGTATGCAGGACGCGCCGGTTGTTTCTTCTCCCGCGGAAGCATCGGTTCCGGCGATCGTTCCATTGGTCTCCGCTGCCTCAGAAGAGAGCGAAGAGGATCGTCCGGAGCCCGCGCCCGATGCCGCGCCGGAGCCCGCTACGGCGTCAGAGCCGGAGCCTGAGCCCGCATCTCCGCCGCGTTTCCTCTCCGAAGAGGAGGAAGAAGCTGCGGGCGAGTCCGCGGCTGCGGAGGAAGACAACGAACCAACATTCTTCTCGGCCACGGCACACTCCGCAGAGGTGCCGGAAGCTTCATCCTCGCCGGTCGCCGACAATGAGGTCGAAGTGAATCACCGGCAAGAGGAGAGTGAGCCGGAATACACACCGCCGAAGCCCAGATTTGCCGAACTCTCCGAGGAGCCGGCGATCACGCCAGTGGCCCGTGAGCACAGCGCTCCCGGCCAAGCCGCCCAGCCCGATCTGGATAAGCCAACTTTTCTGCGAAGGCTGGGATTTTGAAGGGAGCCGATGCGGAATTGAAACCATGGTGCAAGCCAAAGTTACTGCCAATAATTGCCTGCTATAGAAACTTAAAGCTATATTGCGGGTTTTCAGGTATGGTAGGGAAAAGATGAGCAGTATTGATCGTGGATGGCGGTTTGTCCGATAAACAGCAAGAGCGTCTACCGGTAACGCTTGATGCAAGGCACTCCGACGAGGAGAGAGGATACAGACTGCATGAGGATTTCCCGTAATTGGGTTGTTGCATTGGTTTTAATCGGTTGCACCGTCGGCGCATGGGCGCTGGATGCGCCGCCATCGCCGCACCGCGTCCGGACAACGGAAAGACATCTGTCCGTCTCCCATTCATCAGCCGCGCATCGCGCCGCCACGGCCAGGCCTGCGCAGCCGGCCGCAAGGTCTACATCGGCTCGCAACGCTGCGACGCATTCCTCTGCGAAGGCCGCGCCTTCAAGCCAGGCTCGTCTGACCGCAAGAGGCACAGCCAGGGCCAATGCGCGCCGCGCGGCGCTGCACCCGCGCCACCATCACTCCTACGAACGCTTTACTGCCAGCTCCTTTGCCAAAGGCGACATCTTTGCCGACGACATCACGGCCGGCGAAGATCCGGTTGTTCGCGCGGCGGCCATCAATGCCATGGGCGATATGAACGGCACCGCAGTGGTCATCGATCCCGCGAATGGGCGCATCCTGGCGATGGTCAACCAGAAGCTGGCTCTGTCGCCCGGCGCCGAGCCTTGCTCCACCATCAAGCTGACGGTGGCGATGGCCGCGCTCTCCGAGGGGCTGGTCACGCGCGATACGCCCGTCCAACTGGCTGGCTTCCACATGAACATGACCCAAGCGCTGGCCAAGAGCAATAACCTCTACTTCGAGGAGCTGGGCCGCGAACTGGGCTTCGAGCGCGTGCGCCACTACGCCAATCAATTCGGCCTGGGCGAACTGGCCGGCTATCACATTGACGGCGAACAGCTCGGCGTCTATCCCGATCAGGCGCTGCCTGCCGCCGAGGGTGGCGTGGGCCGTATGTGCAGCTTTGGCCAGGGCGTCTCGCTGACGCCGCTGCAACTGGGCGCCTTTGTGGCCGCCATCGCCAACGGCGGAACCCTTTACTACTTGCAGCATCCGACTACTCCGGAAGAGGCCGCCCAGTTTGAAGCCAAAGTCAAGCGCACGCTGGATATCGCCCGCTATGTCCCCGATATTGAGGACGGCATGGCCGGAGCGGTCGAGTACGGAACCGCGCGCCGGCTGCGTGCGAACTTCAACGAACTGCCCGTCTTCGGCAAAACAGGAACCTGCTCGGACAAGGGCACGCGCTTTGGCTGGTTCGTCTCCTACTCCGATGCGCCGCAGGGCAGCCTGGTCACGGTCTTCTTCTTGGAAGGCGGACGACCCACCTTCGGCCCGCGCGCCGCAGAGCTGACCGGCGAGTTCTACAAGAACCTATGGGCGAGCAACTGGTTCGCCGCCAAGGGTGGGCAGGACGCGGCCGCCATTCCGGCAACGCCCGCCGAGCAGGCGCAGCCGTAGAGCGGCGATCTTTCTGACAGTTGAGATCAATTGAAAGGGCCGCCCGAGGGCGGCCTTTTTGTGATTCAAGCCTTGAAGCGAATGATGAAGCCAATATACCCAGAAAATCATCTGACATGATGAGACTGCTCGAAGTTCTGTGCAATTTTCTTCCCATACAGAGCTTTGCCGTCTGATACCTGCAAGCGAAAACAGGGTCATCTCAATGGCTTTATCGGAACACATTTTGCTCCTCTACGGGTATCTGCTGCTCTTTGCCTGGGTTCTGGTGGAGCAGTTGGGGATTCCCCTGCCTGCTACGCCGGTTCTGCTGGCCGCCGGAGCTCTCTCCGCCGCGCACGAATTCAGTTTTGCCTTTGCCTTTCTGGCTGGCCTGACCGCCTCGCTGCTGGCGGACACCGCCTGGTTTCTCATCGGCCGCCGTTATGGCCACCATGTACTGCGCCTTTTGTGCAAGCTGTCGCTGGAACCCACGACCTGCGTCCGCCGCACGCAGAATTCCTTTGGCCGTCGCCGCGAACTCACCCTCATCATCGCCAAGTTTGTACCCGGCCTGGCGACACTGGCCCCGCCGGTAGCCGGGCAGAACGGGATGGGCTTTCGCCGCTTTCTCCTCTTTGACGCCATTGGAGCCGCGGCGTGGATGGGCACTCTGCTTACCGCCGGCCGCTTCTTCGGCGATCTGCTCCAGCGCAACCCCAGCCTGCTTGACTGGGTGGGCCGCTTCTCGGGAGCGTTACTTCTCCTGGGCGTTCTGGGATTTTTGATTGGCCGAGTCGTTCGCCGCCGTATGGTAATCAGGAAGCTCGTCGCCTCTCGCTTGGAACCGGAAGAACTGAAGCGGCAACTGGATGACGGTGAGGAGGTTTTCATCGTGGACTTGCGCCATCCGCTCGAATTGGAGCCAGAGCCTTTCACACTTCCCGGCGCGCGTCTTTTTACGCCCGAGACGCTGGCCGAGCGCCATCACGAGATTCCCCGCGACCGCGACATCGTGCTTTTTTGCTCCTGCCCAAGCGAGGCTACCGCCGCCAAAACCGCCATGACCCTGCACAAGCTGGGGATTGAGCGCATCCGTCCGCTGCGCGGCGGCTACGATGAGTGGAAGCGGCTGGGATTCCCTCTGGATGCGGTTGCCTTGACTATGCCTGTTGGGGACTAAGGCATAATTGTCTCTGAGGCGCAAATCACTGTTCATTTTTCGAAGTAACCTCTTTCTTTGTGCCGCAATGACAGCCTGTTTGAGCGGATGCCAAGCAGTGCCGTCGCTGACTCCGCAACAGGCGGAGGGCAAACACCTCTACCAGGCGCGCTGCGCCCACTGCCACGAAGACAACGATCTGGCTCTCAAGAAGATTCCACCGGATCTGCACGGTCTCTTCAACCGCGCAAAGCTGCCCAGCGGCCTTCCAGCCACAGAGGCCGCCGTGCGGCAGAATGTGCTGTCTGGAAGAGGCATGATGCCGGGCTTCAATGGCCGCTTCAACGATGAACAAATGGCCGCGCTGATCGCTTATCTTCACATGGGTTTACGCTGATATCCCCTGGATTCATCCAATCGAAAGTAATAATAGACTGGTATCGTCCGATTTAGATTTTCATCCTCCGTTAATGACCTTCGTCATACAAAGTGGGTAACCTTCACTTACTGGAAAAGGAGTTCTTCTCCGGCCCCGCAGCGCGATCGACTTGCGCTGCAAGGGCCTGGATTCAGCTTTGGTTGAACAGGTTGAGAGTTGCCGCGCCCGCAGCTTTGCAGGCGCCGATCTGAAGACGTTCCGCGCAGACGGAAGTAGAAAGGTGGGCCAGGATGACTGTTCGTTGGGGAAGATGCTCGAACTTCAAGAAGTGCACAGATGCCAAGAAGAAGCAGCATATTCCGATTCCGCAGGGGGAGGCCTTCATTTGCCCTGAATGCTCTGAACCGCTGCTGGCCGAAAACGATCTGACTCCCCGAATGGAAGATGCCGCACCCGTTAAAAAAAGGCCGTCGACTCTTGTGGCTGTGGTTGTTCTGCTGCTGCTGGCAGTGGTTGCGGGATTTACGGCCTGGGGCAGGCTCTATAGCGCGAATGCGGCGGTCGATAAGAATCAGCCGAAGACGATTCTGCGGCTGGCCGGCTCCAACACGATCGGCGACACGCTGGGACCCGCGCTGGCCGAGGCCTTCCTGAAGGCGCAGGGCGCGGCGAATGTGCATACCATCGCCGGATCGAACCCGCAGGAGAAGATCGTGGAGGGGCAGCTCCCCGGCGAGAGCATCGCTTCGCGGATCACGGTGGCCGCGCACGGCTCGGCAACGGCCTTTACCGCGTTGGCCGAGAACGGTTGCGATATCGGCATGGCATCGCGCAAGATCAAGCCCGAAGAGGCCGCCAAGCTGACCGCGCTGGGCGATATGTCCTCGGTCACCAGCGAACATATTCTGGGGCTGGACGGCATCGCCGTCATCGTCAACGCATCGAACCCCGCCGATCAGCTGGACAAAGACAAGATCCGGCGCATCTTCAGCGGAGAGATTACCGATTGGTCGCAGGTGGGCTCGCTGAGCGGAGCGATCAAGATCTACGCGAGGAACGACAACTCGGGCACCTACGACACCTTCAAGAGCCTTGTACTCGGGGGCAAGCCGCTGGCCGCGGGCGTGCAGAGGATTGAAGACAGCAAGGCGCTCTCGGACGCCGTGGCCGCCGATCCTTATGGCATCGGCTTTATCGGTCTGCCGTATATTCAGAGCGCCAAAGCCGTTGCGGTGTCGGACAAGGGAACGCAATCGCTGCTGCCCACGCGGCTGACTGTCGGCACGGAGGACTATCTTCTCTCGCGCCGGCTTTACCTGTATACGCCTGCCAATCCGGCCAACAAATTTGCGCGCCAGTTCATGGAGTTTGCGCTCTCGAAGGCGGGCCAGGACGTGGTGGGCTCGAGCGGATTTGTGGCGCAGAATGTGGCGCAGGTCTGGCAGACGGTTGCCGAAAACGCTCCAGGCGATTACAAGGGTTTGACCAAGGAGGCCAATCGCCTCTCGCTCGACTTCCGCTTCCAATCCGGGAAGACGGATCTGGACAACAAGGCCAGGGTGGATTTGGACCGCGTCGTCTCGTTGATTGCCGACCTGAAGATCCCCGATAGCAAGATCATGCTCTTCGGCTTCTCGGACAGCGTCGGCTCGCCCGCAATCAATCAGGCGCTCTCGCTCAGCCGCGCCAAGGCCGTTGAAGAACAGTTCGCGCAACGCGGGATGAACCCGGCGATCATTCGCGGCTACGGCTCCGGCATGGCCGTCGCCGCCGACGACAGCGACGAGGGACTGGCGAGGAACCGGCGTGTCGAGGTCTGGATCAAGAAATAGTTTCCCCCCAGCCGCGTCCGGCATCCCAGGGGATATTGGGGTCGCTTGAAGAAGGATTTCAGCGGAAGCTGAGGCAAAGAGATTGACTGACGGGGAACTGCGCTCGCTCGCCGAAGAAGTCTTCATTTTTTGCTTCAAATGGGTTGATTTTTGGCTTAAAAGGACTGGTTTTGGGCCAAAAAGTGGGCAAAATCGGGGGTTAGATGTTACTGATTGGTTAACAATTAGAAAATGTATACTATTGAAATAGTGAAGGTTACGTGATATTGATGCGCCAAAAAGAGGTTTTACCCAGGGTGGGGGGGGTGGGGGTACCGAAAAACGGAATAGGGAATAGGGTACAGGGAACAGGGAACAGGGGCTGTGCGCTGGCTTTTGCTGCCTGGGATTCGGTTGCATCGCCTATCCTTTCTCCTGGATAGTATGCGGGATGGAGTGATAATCTTCCGCAAAAGTTCGGATGAAGACGGCGGGTGAAGTTTCGAGGTTCCCACCCTTCGCCCAGTCACCCCACGGACGAAGACCTGTCCGTGGGGACCCCGGCCACGCGAAGGATGGGGCACCCAAACTTAATGGACGGATCACAGAGACGCCGCCCGCCTCGTTGCTTCTGGCGGCTGGGAAGCCGCCAGTACAGCCGGTCTGGAGACCGGCGCTACAGACCGGACTGCATTTTGCCGATGCCGGGATCACGCCCGCTTCCGTCGGATAAAATGGAAGAGCGATGCTCGATCTGGGATATGTCCGCGGGAATCTGGAAGTTGTTGAAGAGAAGCTGCGCGCGCGCGGGGCCGACCCGGCGGCGCTGCTGGGGGATTTTCGCACGCTGGATCAAAGCCGGCGCGAGGCGATCACGCTTGCCGAGCGGCTGAAGGCGCGGCGCAATGAGTTGAGCCAGCAGGTGGGCGCGCTGAAGAAGGCCGGTCAGGACGCGACGGCGGTGATGGACGAGACGCGGGCTCTGAAAGAGAAGCTCGACGAACTCGACCAGAATGCCGCAACGCTGGATGATCGCTTGCGGCAATCGTTGGCCGGAATTCCGAATCTGACGCGCGACGAAGTGCCGATGGGGAAATCTGAAGCCGACAACGTCACGGTAAAGACTTGGGGCGAGAAGCCTTCGTTTGATTTCGAGGCCAAGCCGCACTGGGAGCTGGGCGAGTCGCTGGGGATTCTCGATCTGGAGCGCGCGGCCAAGCTCTCTGGCGCGCGTTTTGCGGTGTATATGGGCGCGGGGGCCAGGCTGGAGCGGGCGCTGATCTCGTTCATGCTTGATCTGCATACGGAGAAGCACGGTTACACGGAGGTGCTGCCGCCGTTCATGGTGAATAGCAAGTCACTGTTCGGCACCGGGCAGTTGCCGAAGTTTGCCGAGGATTTGTTTCGCTGCTCGGACGCGGATGTTGAAGCTGTTGGGCGCGGCGAGTTCAAGGAGAACGACCACTGGCTGATTCCGACGGCTGAGGTTCCGGTGACGAACCTTTATCGCGACGAAATTCTCGACGAGGCGCGCTTGCCGATCTGTTTGACGGCGTACACGCCCTGCTTCCGGGCTGAAGCCGGCGCGGCGGGCAAGGATACGCGCGGGATTATTCGCCAGCATCAATTTCAAAAGGTCGAGATGGTGAAGTTCACGCGGCCCGAGGACTCCGATGCCGAGCACGAGAGATTGACGCGCAATGCGGAGGAGATTCTGGAGGCGCTCAAGTTGCCTTACCGACGGGTTCTGCTGTGCACCGGCGATACGGGATTTTCTTCGGCCAAGACATTTGACCTGGAGGTCTGGCTTCCGGGACAACAACTCTACCGGGAGATCTCAAGCTGCTCGAACTTCGAGAGCTTCCAGGCGCGGCGGGCGAACATCCGCTACCGGGCGGCGGGCGCGAAGGGCAAGCCGGAGTTTGTGCACACATTAAATGGCAGCGGGCTGGCCGTGGGACGGACGTGGCTGGCGATTGTGGAGAACTATCAGCAGGCCGATGGCTCGGTGGTGATACCGGAGGCGTTGAGGCCTTACATGGGCGGGCTGGAGCGGATCACACGGGATTGACCACCTGCGGTGGGGCAGTCGGCGACAAGCGCGCCATGAGATTCATTGCTGGGAGCTTTGTGTTGGATCAAAGGCGGCGAGTTGGCCTGCGCTGCGTAGAGAGGGCGAGTTAGAATGCGGTGGTTTGGGTTTGTAGTTTCCCACCCATTCGCAGAGAGCGCGAATGGATGGGGCACCCGGCAGAGTTGGAAGTGGAAGTGAAGTTCCCTCAGGGGCTAAGGCCCATGCCGATGAGGATGGATTGATGTACGGGCTAAAGCCCGTAGCCTTCATTGCCAGTAACTCAGATTGCTGGAAGTGATTGGAATGCGCCCTTAGTTGCCTGGAAAGGATTTTGGGAAGCGATGAATAAGTTGTTGAAGAGTTATTTTTACTGGACGTATCCGCGCGGCAGCTTTCACTATGACGTGCTGGTGACGCTGATTCTGGCGTTCATCTTCATCACGCCGCGACTGTGGAATTATGGCGACCGTCCGTCGAAGGCCGCCGGGCCGCCGCATCCGATCCAGATCGTCGGCGACGGCGGGCGCGGGCTGATTCTGACTGTGGCGGCTGAGGATGTGAGCCTGGACGTGAAGACGACCGACGGTTCTCAGATCGTAAAGAAGGCGCTACGCAAGGCGATTGAGCCGGTCGTGGGCGACGCGGTTACGGTGACACGCTGGGAGACGGAGCAGGATGCGGACGGCCATTGGGCCTGGCGGATCTGGGCGCGGCGGTAATGGAGTACGATCCCACCCTAGCCGCAAAAACAAAAACGCGGCGAGGGTGGGGCACCCACACTTTTTTGGGGTTTTGCGCGTCCAACAGGATAAGGAAATCCATGCATTTGAGAAGAAAGCAATTTTATTTTGTATTGCTGGCGGTGCTGCTGGCGTGCGCGCGGGTGGGCTTTGCCGCCGAGGGCGATGAGAAGGACCGAGTGCTGCGGCGGCTGGATGCGGCGGCGGCGCGCTTCCACACAACGTCTGCCGACTTCGAGTTCGACTCGGTGACCACCGATCCGATACCGGACAAGGATGTGCAGAAGGGCAAGGTCTACTACGCGCGCAACGGGAAGAGCTTCCAGATGGCGGCGCATATCGAGACGGAGAACGGCCGGCCGGATGAGAAGATCTATGGCATCTTTGCGGGCGTGGTGAAGCTTTTTGAGAAGCAGACCAACCAGGTGACGATCTTCAGCAAGATGGGCCAGTTCGAGAGCTGGTTCATGCTGGGCTTTGGCGCCAGCGGCAAGGAACTGGAAGAGAAGTGGGAGATCACCTACCTCGGCTCGGAGATGCTGGACGGGATCAAGACGGAGAAGCTGGAGTTGGTGGCGCGCGATCCGGCGGTGAAGAAGAATCTGCCGAAGGTGACGGTGTGGATGGACGCGGAGCGCGGCGTGAGCCTGAAGCAGGTCTTCGACGAGGGACCGGGACAGTACCGCGTCTGCGTCTATTTCAATATCAAAGTCAACGATTCGCTGCCGTCCGACGCCTTCGTCTTCAAGACGGACAAGCAGACGGTGCCCATCAACCGGTAGAGCATTTCCATTGCGCAATGCGATAAGCTAACAGACAGGAGAACTGCACCAAATATGACTGCTTCCCCATACCGATACTCGACGCTTGCCGTACACGCCGGGCAGTATCCTTGCCCGCTGACGGGCGCTGTGAATGTGCCTGTATACCTTTCCTCGACCTTTGAGCTGACCGGCATCGGCACGGACCGGGGCTGGGATTATTCGCGCGCGGGCAACCCGACCAGGGACCGTCTGGAGGAGGCGCTGACGGCTCTCGAAGGCGGCTTGAGCGCTCATGCTTTTACGACGGGAATGGCGGCGATCTCGGCGCTGGTGGCGATGCTGCGCTCGGGCGACCACCTGATCTGCTCAAAGGATGTGTATGCGGGCACGGTGCGGCTGCTGGACCGGATTGTCTCGGGCTACGGGATCGAGATCGAGTACGTGGATACGAGCAATCTGGATGCGGTGGCCGCGGCGATACGGTCCAACACCAAGCTGATTCACATTGAGACGCCAAGCAATCCGCTGATGGTGCTGACCGACATCAAGGCTGTCAGCGAACTGGCGCACGCGCGCGGAGTTGAAGTGAGCGTGGACAATACCTTTCTGTCGCCGGTGTTGCAGCGGCCGCTGGAGCTGGGCGCGGACATTGTGATGCACTCGACGACCAAGTATCTGAACGGCCACTCGGATGGGCTGGGCGGAGCGCTGATCGGCTCGACGCCCGAGCACAAGGAGCGCTTTCAGCTGGTGCAAAAAGCGGCGGGCGGCGTGATGTCGCCGTTTGAGTGCTTTCTGGTTCTGCGCGGGATCAAGACGCTGCCGCTCAGGATCAAGCAGCACGAGGAGAATGGGCGCGCGGTGGCGGAGTTTCTCTCGACGCATCCCAAGGTAAGCAAGCTTGCCTATCCGGGATTGAAGAGCCATCCGCAGTATGATCTGGCGGTGAGGCAACAGAAGGGATTCGGTTCGATGATGAGCTTTGAGGTTGAGTCGCGCGAGGCGGCGGGACGATTCCTGAAGGCGATCAAGATCTTCCTGAGCGCGGAGTCGCTGGGCGGAGTGGAGTCGCTGGCCTCGCACTCGGCGACGACGACGCACGGCTCAGTGAGCGAAGAGGTGCGCGCCTCGATGGGGATTACGCAGGGACGCGTCCGGCTTTCGATCGGCATCGAGGATAAGGAAGATCTGATTGCCGATCTGGAGCAGGCGCTGGGGGCTGTGTAAGGAAATCCCTCTCTTTCCAAGGCAAAATCGGCGTATCCTATCTTTGTGGGTTCGATTCGATTCGATGGAGTTCGGTTTGTTGCGTACATGGAAGATCATGAACCCCGTCATCTGCATGGATTTTATGCGGAGACGGAGGCGATTGTTGAACTCCGCGACCGTCCGCAGAACGAGGCAGCCCTTGCCAATCGAAGGGATGCCGTTCGACCTGGCAATAGCAGCCGCAGCGATGGGAGGTACATCCTGTAAATTGCGTCTTCGCACTTCGATGAACTCGTCAAACTTTGGGAGGGTGCTCATGCCTGAGATTGCACGAATGGCGACCAGCGATGAACAGATCGATGCCGCGATCGAAGAGGCGCGCAGATTTGCAAAGATCGATCGCAAGGTCATACGCGCCACCTATTCGGCTGGAACGGACAGCATCATTCTTCTTTTGGAGAATGGTGTTACGCACAGCATTCCGCGCAGATTGCTGCAAGGACTGACGGATGCGAATCCCGAAGATCTCAATCGGATAGAACTGCTGGGGCAGGGTACAGGTCTCTACTGGCCGGCAATGGATGTGGCTCATCTTGTCACCGGCTTGCTGGCCGGGGTCTACGGTTCGGCGAAATGGATGGAACAATTGCAGTTTGAAATCGAGAACAGCCGTCTATCCGCGTAATAATTCAACCAGAATCCTCTTCATGCAGACTCATTCATCTCCGTTGGCGGCCTCCTTGCTACCCTTACAACTCCTGCTCGCGATCGACACCTGCGGACCTATCGGCTCAGTGGCTCTGGGGCGCTGGGATGGGCGGAGCGTGGAACTGCTGGGCCAGATTGAGCTGGAGGGACGTAACTGCTCCTCGACGCTGGTCTCGGCCGTCGGCGAACTGCTGGCGCAGGGCGGCGTCCCGCTGCGGGAGTTGGGTGCATTGGTGGCCGTCAGCGGTCCGGGCAGCTTTACCGGGGTGCGCGTGGGGCTGGCCACGGTGAAGGGATTGGCCGCAGGGGCAAGGCTTCCGGTGATTGCCGTCTCGCGTCTGGAGGTGCTGGCGGCAAAGGCCAGTTTGGAGTTCTCCGCGCTCGATGCGCATCGCCAGGAGATTTATCTGCGGCTGGGCGCCGAGGGCAGGGAAGTGCTGGCCGGAGCCGAGGAGTTGGCGGTGCTTGATCCGCCGCGGCGGATCGCCTGTTGCGATGAGGCCGTGGCAGGGCTGCTGGCGTCGGCGTGGCCTTCCGCGGAAATCATTCAAACGAGCGCGCCAACAGCCGCTGATGCGCTTCAGTTTGCAGCAGCGCGCGTGGCGGCAGGTGAGTTTGCCGATCTCGAGCGGCTGGATGGACACTATCTGCGCCGCTCGGATGCGGAGATCTTCGGCGCGGCGGCGAAGACATGAGCTCCTCGCCACAGATCAAGTGCATTCGCCCGATGACGGTGCTGGATATTGATCGTGTGATGGAGATTGCCGCGCGGCTCAGCGAGGCACCGCAGTGGGGGCGCGCGGCCTTTGTGCAGGCGTTGGAGGCGGAAAGCGCGCCGCGCCGCATTGCGCTGGTGGCGGAGGAAGCCTCAGGGGCTAAAGCCCCCTCGGAAGATGCCTGGCCAATGTACGGGCTAAAGCCCGTACCCTTCAACGATGAAAAGCCCGTACCCTTCAACGATGAAAAGCCTGTACCCTTCAACGATGAAAAGCCTGTACCCTTCAACGATGAAAAGCCTGTACCCTTCAACGATGAAAAGCCTGTACCCTTCAACGATGAAAAGCCCGTACCCTTCAACGATGAAAAGCCTGTACCCTTCAACGATGAAAAGCCTGTACCCTTCAACGATGAAAAGCCTGTACCCTTCAACGATGAAAAGCCTGTACCCTTCAACGATGAAAAGCCTGAATCCTTCAGCGAAAGGAAAGATGGCACTGAGTGGGCGGAGGGTGAACGCTCGGGTATTGTCGGCTTTGCCGTGGCCAGTGTGCTTGCGCCCGAGTCAGAGCTGGAGCTGATTGCCGTTTGTCCGGAGGCGCAGCGGCGCGGCGTGGCCCGGCGGCTCTTTGAAGATCTTGCCGCGGAGTTGAGCGCGGCTGGGGCAGCAGAGGTGAATCTGGAGGTGCGCGCGGGCAACCGGGCGGCGCTCGGACTCTACCGCAAATTGGGCTTCGTTGAAAGTGGACGCAGGAAGGGGTATTATCAGAATCCAGTTGAGGACGCGCTGCAGCTGCGGCTGGGGCTTTGAGGGTTTTCCCAACTGCAATCGTCCTTTGATTGGCTGTATTCGCTCCCTGTGAGCAGGATTTTTATCTTGGGAGTTGTTTTTTGGGGACTTCGCAGGTTAGCCACGGCTGCGCGGTGTTCGCAGGTTGGCAAGTTAGCCAGCGCTGCGCGGTGATGGAGGGTTTACTTCAGTTCATCTTTGCCGGAGTTGCAGCGACACCTTCAGGGGAAGAGAACGGCGCAGGTTGGGCAAGCAATGGATTATGACGGTTAAGAGTGTGATTGCCGTCACGCAAGGTTTGATATTGCCGGGAAATCCACATCCGGAGGTTACTTCCGGTCGATTTTTGACTTGCGGAGGTTGTGTTTCTGGCGATATACGTTAGTGTTCCTTAATTTTTTTCACGGAGGTGGCTGATGGATGAAATACAGGATTCCACGCTGAGCGCAGAGATCGATCGCCTGCACGCGGAACATCGCCAATACGCTCAGCGGCTGGAAGAGTTGCTCGAGAAGCCGTATCTCTCCACAGAGGAGCAGATCGAGGAAATCAAGCTCAAGAAGCTAAAGCTGCACGCCAAGGATCTGATTTACACCTTGGAACGCAGAATGCCGGTCACTGCTTAGGTTTTTCGGCAACGCGGGAAGCAGGCGATTTGTCTGAGCGGCAGCCATGCGCGGCCACCGGGAGGCGGGTGTGCCTTCCGCGCCGCGCATTGCCGTCTTCAGCGTCGAGCGGCGGGGCCGTATAATCGTTGGGGACGATGGTACGCGACGGATACATCTACGGATTGAGTTTGCTGGCGGTGGCTTGTGTGCTGGCATGGGCCACGGGAAACTGGGCGTGGAGCATTGCGCCGGTGCTTCTGGCGGCGTTTTTTCTTTGGTTCTTCCGCGATCCTGAGCGGGCGATTCCAACGGAGCCGGGGCTGGTTGTCTCGCCGGGCGATGGGGTGGTGACCGAGACGGTCGCGATTACGACGCCGGAGGGCGAGCGCCGGCGGATCAGCATCTTTCTGAGCGTCTTCAATGTGCACGTGAACCGCGCGCCGATTGCGGGAATGCTGACCAGCGTTCGCTATCAAAAGGGGCAATACCTGAATGCCATGAACCCGGCCTCGGCCGAGCGTAACGAGCAAAACAGCGCGACGATTCGCGGCGAGGATGGCATCGAGGTCACCTTCAAACAGATTGCCGGACTGCTGGCGCGGCGCATCGTCTTCGACTGCAAAGAGGGCGACAGGCTGGAGCGCGGGCAGCGCGTGGGGCTGATCAAATTCGGCTCGCGCGTGGACGTGCTGCTGCCGGGCGCGGCTGATGTGCGCGTGAAGGTTGGCCAGAAGGTCAAGGGCGGCGAAAGCGTGCTGGCCGCGCTGCCTAAAGGAGAGCGTTGATGAAACCCCTCGATCCCGCGCTGGCCAAGGCCCGGGCGCAGGCCCGGATGCGCCGGGGAATGTTCCTGCTGCCGTCGCTCTTCACGGTGGGCAATATCGCCGCCGGCTTCTTCTCGATCATGCAGACGATGGCGGCGCTGACCGGCGTGGGTGAGGTGCGCGTGCACCTGGATTGGGCGGCGATCGCGATCCTGATCGCCATTCCGATGGACTCTCTGGACGGGCGCATTGCGCGCATGACGAACACGTGCAGCGACTTTGGCAAGGAGCTGGATTCGCTGGCCGACGCGATCACCTTCGGCGTGGCACCCAGTCTGCTGGCGCTGATCTGGGGCTTCCACTTTCTCTCCGACGCAATGAATCCGCAACTGCATGAGAACCTGGTGCATGCCGGGTCGTTCATCTGCTTCCTCTTTTTGATCGGCGGAGTCTCGCGGCTGGCGCGCTTCAACATCAGCCACGACGCGCAGCCGAGAAATCCGGGGCGTCCGGGGCGGAAGTATTTTGTGGGGATGCCGATTCCGGCGGCGGCGGGGCTGCTGGCGGCGACGGTTCACTTCTGCGGCGGCTATCCGGTGTATTCGGTGTGGGTGGCGCTGATCTGGCTGGGGCTTGTGGGCACGAGCAGCTTCCTGATGGTGAGCACCTGGCGCTTCTGGTCGGGCAAGGAGCTGAGCTTCAGTCGCAGCCATCCCTTCCAGTTATTGCTTTTCATCGCGATTGTGCTCTTCCTGATTTTCAAGTACTCCCAGGGAGTGCTCTTCACGCTGGCGCTGGTGTATATGTTCAGCGGGATCTGGGCGCGGGCGGCGTACTCGTGGTCGCGGCGGCGGCGCTGGCGCTTGCACGAGGAGCCGGAGACGCCGACTCTCTGATTGCGCTCTTTCACTCTCGATTTGTACAAAGGATGAACCGTGTTCAAGATTGCCATTGCCGGAGCCACGACGCTGGTGGGACGGGAGTTGAAGGAGGCGCTGTCGGAGTCGGCGCTCGAGGCTTCGAGCTTTGTGCTGCTGGACGACGAGGAGGCGCAGGGGCAACTGGACCAGGTGGGCGACGAGGTCACCATCATCCAGTCGATCACGCCCGATGCCTTCGAGCGCGTGGATTTCACCTTCTTTTGCGATACGCCGGCGCTGACGCGCAAACACTGGCACGAGGCGCTCAGGGCCGGATCGACGGTGCTCGATCTGACGGGCGCGCTGGATCAGGAGACGGGCGTGGTGGTGCGCGCGCCGATGATGGGAGCGGGGTTGCCGGGCGCGGAGGCTGCGGCCGTCGATCTCTGCACGCCAGCCGTGGTTCCGGCGCATCCGGCGGCGCTGGCGCTCGCGCTGATTATGGAGCGGCTGCAGGAGTCCGCGGTGCTGCGCGCCGTCTTTGCCACGGTTCTGTTGCCGGCCAGCGAGTTTGGCCGCGCCGCGCTGGACGAGCTGCATCAGCAAACGGTGAACCTGCTGAGTTTTCAGGGGATTCCGCGCGAACTCTACGACACGCAGGCGGCCTATAACCTGCTGGGCGGATTGGGCGAAGCGGCCAAGGTCAGCCTGGGCGCGGTGGAGGCGCGGGTGCGCCGCCACCTGGCCGCGCTCAGCCAAGGGCGCTGGCCGGCGCTTGGGTTGCAGGTGGTTCATGCGCCTGCCTTCCACGGCCACACCTTCTCGATTGCCATCGAGCTGGAGCGTGCGGTGGAGATTACCGCGCTGGAGGCGGCACTGGGCGGCGGCCAGGTGGAGCTGGTTCAGGAGGAGAGCGATTCGCCCTCGAATCTGGCTGCGATGGGACAAGATCATGTGCTGGTGCGGCTACGTCCGGAGCCGGAGCCGGGTGGCGGGCCGGAGGTGAAGCGGCTGTGGCTGTGGGCGGCCTCGGACAATCTGCGCTTGCAGGCGCGCAATGCCGTAGAGTGTGCGCTGGAACTGCGGCGGCTAAGGCCAAAGGGAACAGTGCAGTAGGAGAAATCCGGGCGGAAAATTTGGATCTCTGCTATACTTTGACTAGTCGTTTTGACTGGTCAATTATTATGCAGACAATTCAAGCATCGGAAGCCAAGACGCATTTTCTGCGCATCCTCGACGATGTTGAGCGAGGGGAGAGTGTGATTGTGACGCGCCACGGCAAGCGCGTGGCTCGTCTAATTCCCGAGGTTGAGATCGATCGGGAGCGTGTTCAGCGGGCCATCGACGGAATACTGGAGATTCGCAAGCGCACCAAGCCCGTTTCCCTTGAGGAGATACTCGCCATGCGCGATGAAGGACGGATGTAGGGATGCTCTTTGTCCTGGATGCCTCGATCGCAATCACCTGGGCACTGCGCGACGAAGATCATCCGCTGGCCGATCTTGCATTTCTCAGGATTCAGTCCGGTACTGCGATTGTGCCATCGATCTTCTGGTACGAAATTCGCAATGTACTGGTGTTGAATGAACGGCGCAACCGGATTGCACCGGAGGACTCGAACCGGTTTCTCAAATCACTTGAACAGCTTTTCATCGAAATGGACCCCCACTACGGCGCGCAGGTCATCGAGCTGTCGCGAAAGCACAACCTCCCTGTATACGATGCCTCTTATCTTGCATTGGCGATGCGGGAGAGCATTCCTTTGGCTACTCTCGACAAAGCTCTCACAGCAGCCGCGCTGAGTGCCGGTGTTCCGCTGCTCACATAGGACAAGATCAGGGCTTGGCGGGCAGCTTGGGCGGATCGGTGATGTACTCGTCGCCGACGCGGGCAACGAGCAGGGCGCGGCGGTCGGTGAGCAGCTTGATTTGATTGGTCAGGTCGATGAACTCCTGCTTCTGGTCGGCGGTTAACGGCGTGGCGGGCGTGGCGAGCTTGGTCAGCTCGTTGAGGCGGGCTTCGAGGCGGGGCAGCTCGCGATCGATCAGGATGGGATGAATGACAGGCGACTTGGCGCGGCCGCGGGCGATCTCATTGCGATTGTTCTCGCTCCAGAGGGGCAGCACGCCGACATGGCCCAGCTCGACACGCTCACCGGCCGGTCCGTAGTCCTTGCGCACGGCCGAGAAGAGGCCGATCATCTCGTCGCGCGGGTCGCCCTCCTTGTCGGGCATCAGACCGTCGACGTAGGTGCGGGACTGATTGGACAAAAAATTGCCCAGCGAATAGAAGATGACCGTGTCGCGGCCATCTTGCGTGCGATAGCTTTCGACAGGCTGCAGGACGTGGGGATGATGGCCGACGATCACCGAGGCTCCGGCTTCGAGCATACGGTGCGCGGTATCGACATCCTCGGGTCGGGGGGCGGGTGAGTACTCGATGCCCCAGTGAATGGAGACGACCAGCAGATCGCATTGGGCACGCGCGGCTTTGATTGCAGCCAGCACTCCAGCCTCATCCATGCCCGGCGCGCCGCCGGATTCACCTGGGTAGGGAAAGAAGTTGACGTGCGGCTGATCGTCTTTATCGGGATTGCGATTGCCATTGAGCCAGCGCGTCATGCCCAGCCAGCCGACCTTGATACCGTTGGCCTCGACGATGACGGGTTGCCAGGCCTGCTGCGCTGTGTCGCCGGAGCCGGCGAAGAGCATCCCTTGCTCGCGCAGATGCTCGCGGGTCTCAATGAAGCCGGGCCAGCCTTGATCCATGACGTGGTTGTTGGCGAAGGAGACGATCTTGATGCCGCTGGATTTGAGCGCGGCGATCAGATCGATGGGCGCGTCGAAGAGGAATGGTTTCGACCCGTGCGAGTGCGCCGGGGCGACGGGCGTCTCCATGTTGACGAAGCCGAAGTCGGCGCTTTTGAAGACATCGGCAACGTCGGCGAAGAGCGCGCTCCAGCCCGCTGAGCCCTCCCCGGCTGCGGCAGCTGCCGCGCGCACCGGCTCGTGGGGAATCACGTCGCCGGCGATGGCAAAGCTGACCTGGGCGAGTTCATGCGGATAGGGCGCCTGGGCCGCAGAGGAGCGGCGACTGTGCGCGCCCATGAGCAGGGCAGCGCTGATGGCAGTCAGCAGTACAACGGCGGCACCGGCCCTTTGCAAGTTGCTCCGCAAGATTCCACGTATTTTGAGATTCAAATCAGCCTCGTCTAATTCTCCTGCGCCAGCGCCTTGGGGTAGATCTGCCCATTGAGGTAGTGGCCGGAGGCCGCGTAGGATTGCTCCAGTTTGATGATTTTTTCCAGGGTCCGCTTTCCTCCCTCCAGCTCCGCGCTCGACAGCTTTTCGCCGGATTTCATGCGCTCGAGAAAGAGCCAGACTGCGAGCCGGTCATCGATGTGGCTCATCATAAAGGAAAAAATCTCCTTTTGAACCGTATAGGTGGTTTCGTATCGTTTCACCTCGTCGTGGCTCATGTACGTCAACACGCCCGAGGACGATGCGGCATTCCATGCGGACTCTTGCAGGAGCAGATCGTGAAAATTTTCATCGCCTGCCGGCTGGGCGGGACGGCCATGCTGCACGTCGTCCACCCGCTTCCACTCCTGTTGCAGAGCCTGCACTTCAGCGGATAGCCCCTCAAGATAGTTGGCCACATTCTGCCGGTTGTCGAGGATCTCCTGATGGATGTCTTCGCGGGCCTCCTGCGCCAGATGGCGGTGATGTATCCACTCGACGGTGCCCTCCAAAGCCAGCGCGATCAACAGGCCGATGGTGATGGCCAGCAGATGCACCATGAATTCCTTGACGGAGTGGATGGGCTTGTGAGGAGGATGAACTTCCATGAAACGATCTCCTTCAGGTCACTCAGATTATAGCCTTTCAAAGCGAGAGAGATTACTGAAGATCGAGCGGCCAGGGAATCCGATTCCAGGGGCTGGATGGATTGTCGAGGAGCCTCTGATCGGCGGCGTGCATCGCCTCGCCGTCGATGCGAGTTTGTTGCAGCGACCAGAACTGGCGGCCGATCAGATAATTGTCGCCCAGCTCGCGCCATGAGCCGAAGCTGCCCTGGAGGATGCGCGCGGCTGGGAGGATGCGCGCCCAGGCCTCGTCTTCCGATAAAAATCCGGCTGTGTAGCCCCAGCGGCAGAGGCTGATGTAGCGGGCGTAATCCCATCCGATAAGGCTCGTATTACCGAGTTGCGTGTAGTAGCGCCGCGCAACTTCGAAGCTATGCGCAGTTTGGGGATCGAGGTGGGCGACGATCTGTTTGAACTGCTGCTCATCAATCTGCGAGACGTGTTCGCCGACATGGGAAAAATCCTTGCGGTGCCCGCCGTCTTCGAGCCATTGCAGGGAGCGCAGCAGGTCCTCGCGGCTGTGAATATCCCACCATTTCATCAGCGACGTGCGGGTGCATTGTTGACTGTGAGCATTGACGGCGACGCCGGCCAGCGTGTCGTGGCCTTCGTGATTGAGCTCCGTGATCAGCGCGGAGGCGGCCAGCGCCCAGGCCTGTTGCGCGCGCGCCGTGGGCCTAGAGTCAGCCGACATGTGGCCGGAGTCGATCTGCGGCGCGGCGTAGTTGCCGGAGGCGGCGCCAGCCGGGAGTTGTCTCTGCAGGCCATTGCAGAGGAGATAGCCGAGCTTTGCCGGGGGATCGATACTTGAGACTCCGCACCAACTGCCTTCATCGTTGGTGATCGAGATATTGATGGTGACGACGTCGTCCCGCTTGAGCGTGCCGGTTTGTTCGCTGTCGGCCGACATTTGCCGGTAAACCGGGAGGGAGTCGCTTTTGACTTTGCCACGCATCTGCTGCGCGAGGAGGCAGGCCGGAGAGAGCGCGGCGAGGAGGAGAATAGCCGGGAGTGGAGAGAGGGAGTAATCGCCGGGTCGGAATCGTGTTTTCATGCGGACTCTCGGGGTGATGCCAACACTCTATCAGATGGACGTTAGCGCCCCGAGCGCTGCTAGAGCATTTTGCGTCTGTGGGATAGGGCTGGGGTGAGGGGAAACTGGTAACCTTAGACCTGAGCGAAAATTCGCGCGAAAGAGCCGGAGGAAGCGGATCCGGCGGCGAGAGGCATGGCGGAGTTCATCATCAAAGTGGCCGACGAGCGCGGTCGCGTGCAGGAGCAGGCGCAGTCGGCGGCGACGGCCGAAGAGCTGCGCGCGCGCTTTACGCACGCCGGCTACCACGTCTTCTCGGTCAAGGCGCGCTCCGGCTTTGGCGGGCTGAAGCGGCGCAAGGTGAAGCTGGAGCCGTTTTTGATCTTCAACCAGCAGTTTCTGACGCTGATTCGCGCGGGATTGCCGATTCTTGGCTCGATACAGATGCTGGCCAAAAACCAGAAGAACGCGCACTTTGCCGCGCAGCTGGACGACGTGGCCGCGCGGGTGAAGACGGGCGACTCGCTATCTTCGGCCTTTGAGGCGCAGAGTGGCTTTCCCATCATGTTTACCACCACGCTGCTGGCCGGGGAGCGCTCAGGCAACTTGCAGGAGGTGCTGGAACGCTATGTAACCTTCCAGCGCATCTCGCTGACCTTCAGAAAAAAATTGGTAGCCTCGTTGATCTATCCCTGCGTGCTGATGACGCTGGTCACGGGGCTGATGTTCTTCATGTTCGTCTTTGTGATTCCGCAGTTCGGCCAGCTCTATGAACAGATGGGCGCGAAGCTGCCGGCGCTGACGATGGACCTGCTGGCCTTCGGCACCTTTCTGCACCACTACATTCTATGGATTGTGCTGGTCATCGGCGGCGCGGCCTTTGGGCTTTTCCGCTTCTCCACCACGGAGAAGGGGCGCGAGGCGATCGACGGCTTCCGCATCGGGCTTCCGGTCTTCGGCAAGATCTGGCTGAAGTATCAGGTGGCCTTGTTTGCGCGCACGCTCTCGACGCTTCTGACGGGCGGATTGCCGCTGGTGCCATCGCTCGAAACGGCGGCGCGCTCGATCAGCTCCAAGCGCGTCTCGAACGCGGTGATGCATTCGATTACGACGGTGCGCGAAGGCAAGAGCCTGGCCGATGCGCTGATCCAGACCAAGGTTTTTCCCGATCTGGCGGCGGAGATGATCTCAGTGGGCGAGCAGACGGGCGCGCTGCCACAGATGCTGAACTCGGTTTCCGAATTCTTCGAGGAGGACGTGGCGACGGCGCTGACCGCGTCGCTGGCGCTGATTGAGCCGGCGATTCTGATTGTGATGGGCGTGGTGGTGGTCTTCATTTTGATCTCGCTTTATCTGCCCATTTTTACTCTTGGGCAGGCGGCAGGAGGGTAGCAGACAATGGCAGACGCGGCACATTCGCTTCCGATTCCGATGCCCGTGGGTCCGTTGCCGGGCTCCGAGGAGGAGCGCGCCCAGGCGGTGCTGCTCGCCCAGCGCTACCACGCCGAGTTCGTGGACCTGAAGAACTTCAAGATTCAGCACGATCTGCTGCGCACGGTTCCGGTGGAGCTGATGTTCCGCTACAACTTTGTGCCGATCGAGCAACAAGGCGACGCGCTGGTGATTGCCGTCAGCGACCCGTCAAGGCTGATGGTGCTGGATGAGATCGCGGGCCTGCTGGCGCATCGCATCCTGCCGCGCGTGGCGACGCTGTCGCAGATCACCGACCTGCTGAAGAAAACCGAACAGTCGCAGCGCGTGCTGGACGAGGCCAGCGAGGGGCTGACCTTCGATGTGCTGACGGGCGACGAAAACTCGGATGAGAATATCTCGATCGAGAAGCTGACCTCGGAAGAAGACATCAGCCCGATCATCCGCCTGGTGGATACGACGATCTTTACTGCGCTCGAGCGGCGGGCCTCGGATATTCATATCGAAACCTATGACGATTCCGTTCATGTGAAGTATCGCATCGACGGCGTGCTGCAGGAGGCGATGGCGCCGATTGCGCGCGAGCACCATGCGACAATTCTGAGCCGCATCAAGATCATGAGCGAGCTGGATATTGCCGAGCGGAGGGTGCCGCAGGACGGACGATTCAGAGTTCGTTATAAGACGCGGCTGATCGACTTCCGCGTCTCCATCATGCCGACGATTCACGGCGAGAATGCCGTGCTGCGCGTGCTGGACAAGGAATCGATGAGCGAGAAGTTCCACAATCTGACGCTGGATGTGGTGGGCTTTGCCGATGAGGATCTGAAGCGCTTCCGCGCCTATATCCGCGAGCCGTACGGAATGGTGCTGGTGACCGGGCCGACGGGCTCGGGCAAGACGACGACGCTGTATGCCGCGCTGAACGAGATCAAAAGCGACGAGGACAAGATCATCACCATCGAGGATCCGGTGGAGTATCAGATTCGCGGCATCACGCAGATTCCGGTGAACGAGAAGAAAGGCCTGACCTTTGCGCGCGGACTGCGTTCGATTCTGCGCCACGATCCGGACAAGATTCTGGTGGGCGAGATTCGCGACAACGAGACGGCGCAGATTGCCATCAACTCGGCCTTGACCGGGCATCTGGTTTTCACCACCGTGCACGCCAACAATGTGGTGGACGTGCTGGGCCGCTTCATCAACATGGGCGTGGAGGCTTACAACTTCGTTTCGGCGTTGAACTGCATTCTGGCGCAAAGGCTGGTGCGCACGATCTGCGAGCACTGCGCGCGGCCGACGAGCCACACGGACGCGGAGCTGCTGGCCTGCGGCATGAATCCGGCCGAGTGGCGCGGCTTTGAATTTCGTGAAGGCCAGGGCTGCATGGAGTGCGGCGGCACGGGCTATCGCGGCAGGACGGCGATTCATGAACTGCTGGATTTGACCGATCCGATCCGCGAGCTGATTCTGGCCAAGAAGCCCACCTCGGAGGTGCGCAAGCTGGCGCAGAAGGAAGGGATGAGCTTTCTGCGCGAGTCGGCGATCGATCGCGTGCGGCGCGGGCTGACCACGCTGAAGGAGATCAACAAGGTTACGTTTATCGAGGCGTCGCGATAGGGACTAGGGACCAAGGGACTAAGGGACTAAGGGAATGGAAGAGAGTGAATTCGATTCTTAGCAACGCAAAACTCGGTTCTCTTCCCGGCGCGCGTCCGCCGGTGGCGGTGGAGCTGTCTCCGCAGGGCGTGCTGGCCGCTGCGACGCCGGGCGTGGGCAGGGCGCCGGTCTATGCCTTCGAGCCGCTGCCCGCTGGAGCGATTGTTCCCGGCATCATTGAGGCGAATCTGCGCGCTGCGGAGGTGGTGGCGAATGCGATGCGCGATGCTCTCGGCCAGGTTTCGCCGCGCACGCGCGCGCTGACGCTGGTGGTGCCCGACACAGTGGTGCGCGTCTTTGTGCTGGACTTCGACTCGCTGCCCGCGAAGGCCGCCGAGGCTGTTCCGGTGCTGCGCTTCCGGCTGCGCAAGATGATTCCCTTCGAGGTGGAGCAGGCCGGCGTGAGCTACCAGATTCTGACCGAAACAAAGAGCGAATGCAGGGTGCTTGTGGCGGTGATTCCCGGCGCGATTCTGGCCGAGTATGAAGCGGCGGTGCGCATGGCCGGCTACGAGCCGGGCGCGGTGCTGCCGGTGAGCCTGGCGGCGCTGGGGGCGATCGATTCCGATGAGCCGCTGCTGGCTGCCAACCTGAGCGCGCAGGCGCTGACGACTTCGATCACCCAAGGGCAAGACCTGCTGCTCTATCGCACACTCGATCTGCCGGACGATCCGGTGCTGAGACTGGCCGAGGTGCAGCGCGGCGTCAGCGTGGCCGCCGCCTACTATGAAGACAAGCTGGGCGAACGCCCGCATCTGTTGTACTACGCGGGAATCGGCGCGGGCGGCGACAGCTCGGCGGAGGATTTTGCCCGCTGGATCAGCGATCCGGAGCTTGCCGTGGCCGATCTGGCTCCGCGACCGGAGACCGGCGCCGCCACGCCTCTGGGCAATCTGGTGAGCCTGGCGGGAACAGTCGGCGCGCTGGCGGGGGCAAACTGATGAGAGTAACCGTCAATCTGGCAACCCGCCCCTACGCCGACCTGAGGCCGGCGCTCAAACGGCTGCGCATTGCCATGGCCGCGCTGGCTGTGCTGGCTGCCGGCCTGGGCCTGGCACTGCATTTTTATGAAGCGCAGGCCGCCGAGGCGCGGCTGACCAGTCAGAACCTTGAGAGCCGCATCAACTTGATCAACAACGAGCGGCAGGGCTATCAGAAGATGATGAATCGGCCGGAGAACCTGGAGCTGATGGCGCAGGTGGACGGGCTGAACCAGCACTTTGAAGAGAAGACCTTCTCGTGGACGCTGGCGATGGAAGAGCTGGAGACGGTTCTGCCGGGCGGCGTGCAGGTGGTGAATCTGGATCCGCAGCGCGACCAGAAGAGCGGGCGCATCACGCTGAAGCTGCGCGTGGTGGGCGCGCGCGACAAAGCCGACGACTTGGTGCAGAATCTGGAGCACTCGCGGCACTTCTTGCAGCCGCACATCGTCAGCGAGAGCTCGGAGTCGACCGGCGGCGTGAACGAACGGATGGAGATTGTGAGCGCATCGAACCGCTTCAACTTCGAACTTCTGGCCGATTACAACCCGGCGGCGGGCCAGGACAGGCCGCAAAAGAATACGGAAGAGAAGAAGACGGAAGAGACGAAGCCGAAGAAGTTGACGCCGCCGATGCCTCACGTGCCGCAGATGCGCGCGCCGCAAATGATGGCGCCGCGCCTGGCTCGACCCTCGCCCGCCACCCCGTCGCTGCTGCCGCATCCGATGGCTGGAGGCCCGCGATGAGCAGGCAGACTCCATCGCCGCTGCGCGAGCGGCTTAGCTCGCCGCTGACCTGGCACTACGCCGGCTTTGCCGTGCTGCTGGCGCTGGTGATCGGCCTCGCCGTCCGCCTGGGCATGGACTGGAGCGCCACCCACGGCAGCTCCGGCGATGCATTGGCGATCAAGCAGTTCGAGCTGAAGGCGCTCGACATGCAGACCGCTCCGCTGCGCGGGCTGGACAAGCGCGTCGAGCAGTCGCGCGCGCAAATTGCGGCATTCTTTGCCAAGCGCATTCCGCCCAACTACTCCACAATCGACCGCCGCATCGGCGAGCTGGGGGTCGGCTCCGGCGTACGGCTGACGCGCGTGCAGTTCACGCAAGGCAAGCCCGGCGCCGACCTGACGGAGATTGCGATGGATGCGGCCATCACCGGCAGCTATCCGCAGATCATGCGCTTTGTGAACAGCCTGGAGCGCGACCAGACCTTCTTTATCATCCGCTCGATGACACTGACCAGCCAGCAGGGAGGCATGGTGAATCTGCGCTTGCAGCTCTCAACGTGGCTGCGTCCGGCCGATGCCGCGGCCAGCGGATTGCCGCCCACGCCGCCGCCCGGCGAGGCAGCTCCGAAAGCGGCTCCAGCTTCCGGAAAGGAGGGTGAATAGCCATGGCCCTCCAGGTGGGAACGGATCAGAAGTGGAAGGTTTACCTTGTCACTGGTGTCATCATTGTCAGTGTTGTCGGTGTTGCTTACGAGGTCAAGGATTATTTCTTTTCGGGATCGACTGCACCGCAACCAGTGCACGTTACCGCCGCTCCTGTCCTCAAGCCGCAGTCCGGCACGGCGCAGGGTGCCTCCGGCGGACAGGAGGCGCAGAAGCTGACCAACGCCGGAATGGACCCCGCGCTGCATCTGGAGAAGCTGGCGGCAAGCGAGTCGGTGGAGTACAGGGGCACGGGCAGGAATATCTTCTCTGCCGAGTCGGCGCCCGTGAAGATTGAAACACCGTTGATCGGCGCGCGTCCCGGCCAGCCAGGCCCGGCGCAGGCAATTCTGCCGCCACAGCCGCCGCCCAAGCCCACGCCACCGGCGATCGATCTGAAGTACTTCGGATATGCGCAGTCCAAGGACAAGACCTTGCAGGCCTTTCTGGTGCACGGCGAAGACATTTTTCTGGCGCGTACGGGCGAGGTCGTCGATCATCGCTACAAAGTGGGATCGATTCTGCCGACGAGCGTCGAGGTCACCGATCTGGGCTTCAACAATACGCAGAGGCTGCCGTTGCAGGCGAATTAGTGGACAGTGAACAGTGGACAGTGAGCCGCAAGCATACCCTGAGGCGATTTTCTCCATGAAGACTTCCGCCCCAATCCGTTGCGCCAAGCACACCGAGCAGGGCTTTACCCTGCTGGCGGTCATGTTTCTGCTGGCGGTGCTCACGCTTTCGCTCACCATTGCACTGCCCAAGATCGCCCGGGAGATTCAGCGCGACCGCGAGGTGGAGACGATGCATCGCGGCAAGCAGTACATCCGCGCGCTCAAGCTCTACTACAAGGCCTTCGGCTCCTACCCGACCAATGCCGATGCGCTGATCAAGCCCACCAACAACATTCGCTTCTTGCGCAAGAAGTACGCGGACCCGACGACCGGCAAGGCGGATTGGAAGCCGGTGTATGTCGGCCAGAACAAGGCGCCCACGGCGATGGGCTTCTTCGGCCAGCCGATCGGCGGGACCGGCGGCTGCCCGGCCAACGTCATGGGCGGCAGCTCGTCCATCAGCCCGTCGTCTGGAGTCACATCCAGCCCCACGACGGGCACGGATCCCTCTACGTCGGGCTCATCGACCACCGGCAGCGCCGGTTGCGGCAATCCTGGCTTGAATTCAACTTCCAGCACCTCCTCAATTTCCACGAGTGCGAATGCAACTGGCGCTAACAGTGCAGCGGCTGGCCAGAGCGGACAGTTCGGCCAGACCGGATCGATGATCGGCGGCGGACCGATCATGGGTTTTTCGCCCAACAGCCCCAAACAGTCGATCATGATTTACAAGACAAAGACTCACTACAACGAGTGGGAGTTTGTCTACGATCAGCAGGCCGAGCAGATGATGGCGATGAGCGGGATGATGGGCGCCAATGGTGCGGGCGTTAATGGTGCGGGCGTCAACGGCATCGGTGGTCTCTCCGGTGCTGGCGGCTCTTCCAACATCGGTGGTAACCCAGGAACCGGAGGAAGCGCAGGGGGAACGACTCCAACCACTCCAACCACACCGCAATAGCTGCTTCAGCAACGTTCAGGCCGCACAAACGCAACAAGGCCCGCCTCCGCAAACGGGGCGGGCCTTGCCGGATGTGCGAACCGAAACGGACTACAGCGCTTTATGCGCTGAAGGAAGATCCGCAGCCGCAGGTGGACTTCACGTTGGGATTGTCGAATTTGAAGCCAGCGGCCTCCAGGTTCTCGACGTAATCGACTGTGCAGCCATCCAGATACATCAGCGAGGTGGCATCGACATAGACCTGCAAATCATCGAATTTGAAGACCTTGTCCATCATGCCGGCCTGGTTCTCGAAGGCCATTGAGTACTGAAAGCCGGAGCAGCCGCCGCCGGCGACGCCGATGCGCAGCCCTGCGGGCAGCGGATCCTGAGTTGCCATGATCTCGCGGACCTTGGCGATGGCCGGAGCGGTCAGGGTGAGGGGGGCTTTCTTGACGGTTTCCTGAGTAACGGTTGCGGTTGCGGTGGCCATGGTCTCTCCCATTGTTGAAATACGTGCCGGAAACTTAACTTTACAGCGTAGTCGGCGGGGATTCAAGGCCTCGCAAGCGGCTACGTTTGATTGGATGCAACAGAGGGCGGGAAGGACGCAGATGCTGAGTCGTCCAAGGGCGTAAAAAATACCTGAGATAATCCTCCACAGTCGCATCCTTTTGGGGGTATGATGGTCCACCAGATGGCGAAATGCGCCGCGGAAACGGAGATAAAACCGGCAGCTGCGGGCCCGTGAGTCTGAGGGCTTCTGGAGGTGAAGGATGATTCAAGCAGTGTTGATCCTGTGGGGTGCGCTGGCGGTGATCGCGCTGGCGCTGTTGATCTATCGCACCAGTCTGACCCGCGACGAAGACGACCAGATCTATCTGGACGACGCCTTCCAGCACGAGAAGGCCGCGCAGGAGGCCATTGTGGCCAAGGTTGGCAAAATCGAGCAGCCGCTGCGCTACACGCTCTGGGCGGTGGGTGCGGTGACGGCGATTCTGGCGATCTACTACGTTTGGGATCTGCTGCACGAGTTCCTGCAGTAGGCCGTTGATTGCCTTGTTTCTCTCTGGGGCCTGTTGACTGGAGCTAGTAGCCGCTGGCTACAAGCCAGGCCTCGGTCAGCTCCAGCGCGGGCTTCTTTACGGCCAGCAGTTGAGCATGGGCCAGCTTGACCAGCACATCGGCCTCGACATTGACCGGCGCGCCAAGGGCGAGCGTGTGCAGATTGGTTCGCCAATAGGTCAGCGGCAGAATCGCAATCGTGATCGTCTCGCCGTCGAAGTCGGCAATCGTCAGGCTGATGCCCTCGACGGCCACCGAGCCTTTGTGCACCATCCAGGGGCGCGCCTTCTCCGGAACTTTGACCTTGAGCGTCCAGTCTGTAGTCTGGGGGTCGAAGGCCGGATCGGATGGGGAGATGACGGGGTCAAGAGCGACAAGCGAGCCGCAGCCGTCGACGTGCCCCTGCACGATGTGACCGCCGAGCGGAGAGCCGGCGGCGGTGGGCAGCTCCAGATTGACTTTGGCGCCGGGGATTAATGCGCCGAGCGAGGTGCAATCGAGGGTCTCCTGCGCCAGATCGGCGTGGAAGAGCGTGGGGTTCACATCGAGCGCGGTGAGGCAGACGCCGGAGACACCGAGCGAATCGCCCTCGCGCAGACGACCGGCCAGGCCCGGCGCCTCGACCGTGATGCGGCGGACGCCACCGCGGCTCTCCAAGCCAACCAGCGTGCCCGTCATTTCGATGATGCCGGTGAACATGGCTCTATTTTACAGGGGCCAGGGATCGCGGAGCAGCGAGCAGAGGCCGAGATCGTTCGCGTAGCGCTCGACCTCGACCTGGGCCATGCGGATGGCGGCGGCCATGCCTTTGAAGGCGGGGACGGCGTCGGAGCCCATGATCTGCGGCGAGACGAACAGATGCACGCGGTCGACGAGGTTGGCGGCGAGCAGCGCCGTGTTCAGGCGCGTGCCGGTCTCAGTGAGCAAGGTGAGGATGCCCTCTTCGCCCAGCTTGTCGAGGACCTTGCCGAGAGGAACGCCGGGCACTCCGGCCTCGGCGGCGAGCTGCTCGACGCGGACGCCGCGCTTTCGCAGTTCATTGGCGCGTGACTCGTCGTTGGAGACGGTGAAGACGACCAGATCGTTGTGCGCCGTGGAGACCATTTTGCAATCGAGCGGCAAACGCAGCGCAGAATCGAGGACGACACGCAAGAGAGGCCGGCGGCGGCGCAAACCGCTGCGATCGGTGAGCAACGGGTCGTCGGCCAGGACCGTGTCAACGCCGGTGAGCGCGGCGTCGGCCTGATGGCGCAAGGGCTGCACGGCGGCGCGGGCCTCTTCGCTGGTGATCCAGTAGGGCGCGTGCAGCAGGTGTTCGCCGGGCGGCGGCGCGATGCGGCCGTCGAGGGTCATGGCCACCTTCATAAACACGAAGGGCTGGCGGTGCTGAATCCAGCGGGCAAAGCCCTCGTTGAGGCGGCGGGCTTCGGCCTGGCAAACGCCCACGGCAACTTCAGTTCCTGCGGCGCGCAGACGGTCCAGCCCGTGGCCGGCGACGGCGGGGTTGGGGTCGATGGTGGCTGCGACAACACGCTTGATTCCGGCGGAGATCAGCGCTTCCGAGCAAGGTCCGGTGCGACCGGTGTGGTTGCAAGGCTCCAGCGTGACGTAGGCCGTGCCGCCGCGCGCGCGGTCCCCGGCGGCCTTGAGGGCGGCGACTTCGGCGTGGTCGAGCAGGTCGTACTCGTGCCAGCCCTCGCCGGCTAACTGACCCGCGCTGTCGAGGATCACGCAGCCCACGGCGGGGTTGGGCGAAGTGACGCCGATGCCCCGTCGCGCCAGCTCCAGCGCGCGTTGCATCCAGTAACGGTCTTCATCCTCAGCGGTCATGAAATCATTTTTCCAAAATGTTATTGTTCTTGCAGATCGAGCACTGACACGACGGCTCCGCGAAATGTTGAATATGGTAACGATGAATTGGGTGTTGAATTCCATTTACCAAAGACTTCTCTTTGCTGAATAGAACAGAAAACAGGTTTGTATCACCATTCTCCACATAGCGTCGCAATAAATATGCCCATAAATCCGCAAGCTGGATCATGCGCGTTAGACTGCTATCAACAAAAAGCGGCGTTTCGATGATGCGGTCGAATAGATTGAGTCCTGCTCTGATTGCGCCATCCTGAATCACACGCAATTGCCGTGTATGCTTCAAGGCCACGGTTGGATTGTTGTCATGGATGAGGAGTCCGAACTCATGCAATTGGTGTTGCAAATGCGGCGTCTTGCTGCCCGCAATGACGAGATTCTCGGCCTGTTCGAGAAGGGCAGCAAAATATATAACAAGTTGTGTAAAAGCAAATGTATTGACATGGAGGTCGATTTTATTCGTTTGTGCCTTCGTGAGAAAGCATGACTTATCGATGCAGGATGCAATCAACACGGCCCAATCCCATTTGGAGATAGTTTCCGCAATTTCCAAAGCCAGCCGATTTCGCTCGTCAAAAGTTAAATGAATATAGGGATCGGTATGCCGGTAGACCTTTTTCAGTTGTGCATTCCGCTTGGCAATTCCCAGCTTTCTGACGCGATGGATTTCAGCAACCCGAAGCCGAGCAACTTGGGCGCGGCGTTCGTCCCAACCCATTTCACCGAAGCCGTCGACTTTGGATTGTTCGAGATATTTGCGGAGCAGCCAGGCGGTATGGAGTTCCTCTCCGGCAAGGCCGTATCGGGCCATGATTTCGGAGATGGCGGCATCCGCCTCACGCCAGCGCTCGATGGGAATTGCAATGCCCGCCAGCACGAAGTGCGTGCTGTTGCCGGGGATCTCCGGCACACCCGACTCGTCAAGGTAGCAGAGGTACATAAAAAAATAGCGTCTGAGCTCTTGGAGTATTCACTCCAAATCGAGGTGCTTGGCATCTCATCTCAGGCGCTGGATTCATTATAGGGCAAATTCGCGTGCAATCAAGCAAAATCTTACGCTTCATAGGACTTCTATCCCAGCAGCGAATCGACGAAGGCTTCGGGGGAGAATTCGAGCAGATCGGTCATCTGCTCGCCAACGCCGGCGAAGAGGACGGGCAGCGCGAGTTCCTGTGCGATGGCTACGGCGATGCCGCCCTTGGCCGTGCCGTCCAATTTGGTGAGGATGATGCCGGTGACGCCTGCGGAATGCGCGAACTGGCGGGCCTGGTTGAGGCCGTTCTGGCCGGTCGTGGCGTCCATGACCAGCAGCACTTCATGAGGCGCTCCGGGGATGAGTTTGGCGGCGGTGCGGCGCATCTTTTCGAGCTCGTCCATCAGGCCGGATTTGGTGTGCAGGCGGCCGGCGGTGTCGACAATCAGCTCGTCGATCTGGCGCGCCTTGGCTGCTGCCGCGGCATCGTAGAGGACGGCAGCCGGGTCGCCGCCGTGGCGGGTCTTGATTATTTCGACGCCGGAGCGGGAGGCCCAGACCTCCAACTGCTCAATGGCCGCGGCGCGGAAGGTGTCGGCGGCGCACAAGAGCACAGTGCGCTCTTGAGCGCGATACCATGCGGCCAGCTTGCCGGCAGAGGTGGTCTTGCCGGTGCCGTTGACGCCGACGAGGAAGGTGACGCGAGGCTCGCCTGCGGTCGGCGCGGGACGGGGCTTGGCGGCGATGGGTGCTTCGAGCAGGGCGCGCAGTTCGGTCTTCAGTAGCGAGCGCAACTCCTCGCCGCTGTTGATGTCTTGATGGCGGGCGCGGTTGCGCAGATTGTCGAGGATGGCCGTGGTGGTCTGGATGCCGAGGTCGCTGGTTAAGAGCGCCGATTCGAGGCTTTGGAGCGTCGATTCATCGACCGTGCGGGTGAGGGCGACGAGGTCGTCGATCTTGGCCGAGAGCGACTCGCGGGTGCGGGCGACGGCCTGCTTCATGCGGCCGAAGAGGCCGGAGGCTGGCTCCGGATTAGGGGTTTCTTTTTTGCCGCCGAAGAGCTTCATCGTCGATAGGGTCCAGCTTTGAGTTTAGAGCATGGGGCGGCGAATGAGCGGCTGCGGCGCTCTGCAATCAGGGCTGCGGAGTGCGATAGGGCTTGGCGGCTTTGACGAATTCGCTGGCGACGTTAAGAGCGCCGAGATGGCCGGAGAGCGGGCCGACGCCTTTGCCGGCCAGTAAAACGATCGACGAGGCCTGGTGCTTGAGTTCAAAGGGAAAGTCCCAGACGAAGGTACTGCTCACGATGAGAAGGGTGTCGGCGGTCTTGGGATCGTCGACGATGCTGATATTCAAATTGTTGAATTCCTGATTGCCAGCAAGCAGCGCCTTCAGATCGTCGCTGCCGAAGTACTTGGCCGCGTGCGCATCCACATACATCGTCTTGAAGTTGCGCAGCAGGAAGTCGCGGTCGCGAGAGCTCTTGAGCGCATCGGATGAGCTGGCGGGGACGGGCTTATTGGCGGGCTGCTGAGGAGCGGGGATGACGGCAGGCTCAACCGGAGCGGGAACGACTGGCGTTGACGGCGCGGGCGCGGGCACAACGGTGACGGATGCGGGCGGCGCGCCGGGATGAGGCGGCAGTAGTTGCGAGCCATTGGCGAAGCTCTTGACGGGCGCGGTATCCGCCAGGCCGAGAACGCTCTCGATGGGGACGGCTAAGTTGAGGCTCTGTCCGCCGTCGAGCGAGCCGGTGACGAGGCCGAGCGCGCGCCCCCTGGCATCGACAAGGACGCCTCCGCTCGAGCCGGGCGAGGCGGGAGCGGTGAACTGAAGGACGCGGAAGCCGCTGCCCGCGCCGGGAATTTCATCTGCAAGCCGGTAGGCGGCGAGCACGCCGGTGGAAGAGGACCAGGGCTGCAAGGCGGGATGAAAGAAGGAAAGAATCGCATCGCCGGGGTTGATCTGGGATGCGTCGGCAACGGGGAGAAGGGGGAGTCCGGAGGCGGTGATGCGGATGGCGGCAATGTCGCGGCGTTCATCGAAGCCGAGCAGCTTGACGCGGTCGTAGACCTCGCCGGATTTGAAGCGGACCTGAACGGCGTAGGCGTTTTTGACGAGGTGATAGGAGGTGAGCAGGTCGCCATCCGCATAGACGACCAGGGCGGCGCCGGAGGCGGCATTGGTGTCACCGGGCGCTTGCGTGGCCAGCACCATTGCAACTGCCGGAGAGACTTTTTCAAGAATCTGAGCGGGCGTGAGCGCTGGCGCTGGCGTTTGTCCCGCGCTTCCAGCAAGCAGGCCAATACAACAAAAAAGTGGGCCGGTAAGAGTACGCGCGCGCATGGCTTGTCTCCGTTGAAAAAGAATGGAAAACCTACGCGGAAAGTATACCGCGGCGGAGCTGGATTCAATGCTCGACCTTGCCGGGGCGGAGCATGAGTTCGCGGATGGCTTCGCGGGGGTCCTTGCCTTCGTTGAGGATCGACTCCATCTGCTCGGCGATGGGCATCTCTATGCCGTGTTTTCGGGCGAGGCCGAGGGCGGCGCGGGTGGTGAGAACGCCTTCGGCGACTTTGCCGCCGAGGCTATCGAGAATCTCCGGCAGCTTGCGGCCCTGACCGAGCGCCTGGCCGACGGAGCGGTTGCGCGAGAGCGAGCCGGTGCAGGTGAGGACGAGATCGCCGACACCGGAGAGACCGGCGAGGGTCTCGCGGCGGCCACCGCAGGCGACGGCTAGACGGGTGATCTCGGCGATGCCGCGGGTCATGAGCGCGGCGGCGGAGTTGTAGCCGAGGCCGACACCGGCGGCGACACCGGCGGCGATGGCGATCACGTTCTTGAGCGCGCCGCCCAGCTCGACGCCGATCAAATCCGTCGAGGTGTAGAGGCGGAGGGTCTCGGAGGAGAAGCCGGTCTGGATGCGGGAGGCGAGGTCGGGATCGCGGAAGGCGACGGTGAGAGCGGTGGGCTGGCCCTGGGCGACCTCCTGGGCAAAGCTGGGGCCGCTGAAGGCGCCGATGGGAAGCGCGAGGCCAATCTCTTGGAGGCTGGCGGCGATGACCTCGGTCATGCGCAGGTAGCTTTGGTTTTCGACGCCCTTGGTGGCACTGACGACGATCTGGCCGGAATGAAGATGGGGGCCGATGCGGGCGAAGGTGGAGCGGAGAAACTCCGAGGGCACAACGGAGACGACGATTTCGGCATCGGCTACAGTCGCGTTGTCGCCGGTGACGGCGATCTCCCGGGGCAGGGGAAAGCCGGGCAGGAAGAGCTTGTTCTCGCCGTCGGCAATGATCTCAGCAGCGAACTCCGGACTGTGCGCCCAGAGCGAGAGACGATGACCGCCGCGGCGATGGAGCGAGAGGGCGATGGCGGTTCCCCATGCGCCGGAACCGAGGACGATGATGCGGCTCATGCGGGCTTCCTTTGGTTCAGGCGGGATTCCGTGCCATTGAGGAGGCGGCGGATGTTCTGGTGGTGTTTAACGATGATGAGAGAGGCAACGGTAATCTCGACGGCGATAAAGAATGGCGGACGGCCACCCTTGACGAATAACCAGGCGAAGAGCGGAAAGCTGGCGGAGCCGAGGATCGAGGCCAACGAAACATAACGGCTGATCAGAATCACGAGGAAGAAGACAGAGATGGCGGCCAATGCGGCCAGGGGCGTGGCAGCCAGGAAGACGCCGAAGCCGGTGGAGACGCCCTTGCCTCCGCGGAAGCGCAGCCAGACCGGGAAGACATGGCCAAGAACGGCTACCAGGGCGGCCAGAGCTTCGGCGTTGTAGATCGAACTCTGGGGCAGCAGCAGACCGCCAAGCAGAGCGCCCAGCCAGACAGCCGAGCAGCCTTTGAGCATATCGAGCAGAAAGGTGGCCGCGCCCAGGCCCTTGCCGCCGGAGCGCAGAACGTTGGTGGCGCCGATGTTGCCGCTGCCCGCCTGGCGGATGTCCTGATGACGGAAGAGGCGGACCAGCAGATAGCCGGTGGGGATGGAGCCGAGCAGATAAGCGGCGAGAACGATAAGCAGGCTTGCGAGGTGCATCACGAGAGAAAGTTTATCAGGCGCGGGCTCTTGCGTAATGGGTCCATTGAAGAAGGATTCCCTCGGGGGGCTTTGCCTAAAAAGTGTACCAAATTGAGATCTTGCCCAATAAATCAAGATCTTGCCCAAAAACACCCTTATTTTATCGCCTTTGCCATCTACGTGGATTCCGTATTCTGGGGCGAAATGCTCTGGAACGCTCCCTGACTGCTTAGTCGAAAAACGCGTCTTTGGTAACTTCAATAGAACAGTGGCATGAATTGTCCGATAACGTAACTCGCAAAGATGGCCATTGCAATGTCGCCGTCCCGCCTCGGTCCGCCTCTAGCGGCGATTCTGCCGACGGCTACTGCAAGTAACAAACACAACGTGCTAATTGCCAAGGTACACCCGATCACCATAAATAGAAAACTGTTGATTGAAAAGCCAACTGCCATGCAGCCAAGCGCCAAAATGCCGGTGACCACAGGCAGACTCCATCGGGGCATCCGCAGTCTGCCAGCGCCGACCAGTGCCAGACCTACAACACCCAGGACAACCAGGTGCGCCGGGATGCGACGCAACTGCGAGGTCACGCCTATCCACGGCCACAGAGTCAGGATGATAGCGAGCAGCAGAACGCAGGGAACAATCAATCGGCGATTTCGGGCAAGGCGGGGATTCAGTTCAGGCAGATAAAGCATCAATCCCAACGCACCCGCTATCCCCAATACAAGCCCGGCCAATCGCCACCGCCACGTGGTCGGAGCAGCGGGGACTGGTTTGCCAACAGCAGCGCACGCGGCTGTGACCGCCGCATTCACAAGCACTGGATCGTAGAGTTCGGTCATGTGATCGCTCCAGGGACCAATGACAACCTGCGCATCCGTTCGTGCGCGTAACTGGGCTGGTCGATAAAACTCCTCAAAAAGACCACCCATCAAGAGCAGTGGCGGTCCATGCTCGCCCAACTTGACTGGGGCGCCGACCCCAATGAAGAGCTTGGGACGAAATCCCGCTTTACGCACGCTCCAGGCACCAATGCTACCACCCATTGAGTGCCCTATAAAGACGTCCACCGCAAGTGCCCGTTCTGCCTCACGGAGACTGAATTCGACGTTGGAGAGGGAGACGGGCAGCGGTGATTTTCCAAATCCTGCCTCATCCACGGAATAGCAATCAAAACCAGCGGCGGCGAGTGCCTCGCTGTATCGAAACAACATTTCTTTCGAACCACCATTTCCATGAGCAAGGAGTGCAATCGGATGTGGACCGGGCGTTGCAGGGAAAATTCGAAGCGCGGGCGTGTTGGTAGCCAGTATTATTTTTTCGACGCGAACGTTGGGCTCGATCCTATGTGAGAGCACGATTCCGATAACCAGAAATATGGCGGCGACTCCTATAATGATCCAGTTCCTACTCATTTCCAAAACTTCTTTCTCGACTTTTTAGATTGCCCAAAAAATCAAATTCTTGCCCAACAAGTAGGTGTTACTAAGGTACTTTTTAGGCAAAGCCCCCTCGGGGGCTAAAGCCCATGCTCTCATGATGCGTTTCATGAACGGGCTGAAGCCCGTACCCTTGATCGAAAGCCGAAAGCCGTTGCCTTCTAACTGACCCAGGATCCACTATTGGTTGAGGCTGCGCGCCTCGGCCTTCTGGGTGAGCACCTTGTGGGCGTGATCCTCGAGGGCCTGGGCCTCGGGCAGGAAGTTGATGGCCTTCTGAATCTCCGGATCCCAATCGGCGTGCGCGCGCATCCCCTGCAACTCGCCGAATTGGATGGTGAGGATCTTTTCCTTGATGCCGATTTTGATCCAGTCCATCACGCCGTTCAGATCGGCGTCGGTGAAGGGAATATCCTGCGTGGCGAGGAATTTCTTGAACTCGGCGAGGACGGCGTCATCGACCTTGAAGTTCTTATCGACGGTGCGGTGGGCGAGATAGACCGGCGCGAAGTGAAAGAAGGCATCTTTGAAGAGCAGCGAATCCTGGAAGCGATTGTTTTTTGGCGATTCGACCTTCTCGTCGGGGGTGATGCCGCCGCCGCCGTAGACGGTGCGGCCCGCGTCGGTGAACTTGACCTCGCGGCTGGCGGTGTCGGCCGGGGCTGTGCCGCCGTGGGTGTAGTAGTCGTAGAGCGAGACGCCGCTGTAGTTGCGCTGGATGAGGCGGCCCGAGGGCGTGTAGTAGTGGTAGGTGGTCAGCGCCAGGCCAGTGCTCTCGCTCAAGTTATAGACAGTCTGGACAAGGCCCTTGCCGAAGGTGGTCTCGCCGACGATCAGGGCGCGGTCGTGATCCTGCAAGGCTCCGCTGACGATCTCGGCGGCCGAGGCGGTTCCGCGATTGACAAGCACGACGATGGGGAAGCTGCGGCCGCCATTGCCGTGAGTGGCCACATAATATTTGTCGGAGTTCTCGGAGTTGGGGCGTCCGCGCTGGCTGACGATGGCCTGGCCTTTGGCAAGCAGATGATCGCTGACATCGACGGCCTGATCGAGCAGCCCGCCGGGGTTGCCGCGCAGATCGAAGACAAGCCCCTTGAGGTCGCCGAAGCCGTCGATGGTCTCGGCGACTTCGTCGGCGGTGGTCTCCTGGAATTGCGTGAGATGAATGTAGCCGATGCCGGGACGAATCTCATAGGCGAGATCGACCGAAGGATGGGCGATGGAATCGCGGATCAGATCGAAGACCATCGGTTGCGGCTGGCCCTCGCGCAGCATGGTGGCCTGGACGTGGGTGCCTTTGGGGCCTTTGAGCGCCTTGGCGACCATGTCGGAGGAGCTGAGGGCATTGGGCTGCTTGCCGTCGATGCTGACGGGCTTGCCATCGACCGCGTTGATGATGTCGCCGGGATGAATACCGGCCTTGAAGGCGGGCGAGCCTTCGAAGGGATATCCGACGTAGACCTTGCCGTTCTGCTGCTCGATGATCATGCCGACGCCGTAGTAGCGGCCATGCTGATCCTCGCGCATCTTGGCGTAGGCCTTGGGGTCGTAGAAGTTGGAGTGGGGGTCGAGTGTGTGCAGCATTCCCGGAATGGCCCCGTCGTAGATGGCGGCATCGGCCTTCTCCTGGTCGATCGGCTCGGCGTAGTTCTCTTCGACCAGCGCGTAGACATCGTAGAAGGACTTGAGGTTGTTGCGGAGCTGGTCTTCGCCGGCCGTGGACTGAGCGCCGACCGTACGCTGCACGATGCTGCCGGCAAGAGCGCAGACGGCAAAAAAGAAGAGAACCGAAAAGAGGGCGCGGCGTGCGCGGGGCGTCATAGGCGGAAGAGACCTCCGGAGTGCGGCGCGGCCGGCGCGTGAGAAAAGCGGCCTGAAGCGGCAGTCCTAGGGCTAGAGTATAGCACCGTGGCATTGGACGCCTGGCGGGGCCATCGGGAAGCGGGCATTGATTCATCATGCTTGGGAAAGATCAAGTGCATGGTATCCCACCGATTTCCGCAAAGAACGCAGAAATGGATGGGGCAGCAATGTGCGGTAGTGCGGAAGTGGCTACAAAAGCTTGCGACAGATCAGAAGGGCTTGTCGGCGAGGAAGGCTTGGGGCTTGAGGGAGCCGTCGCGCTGACGGACGAGCATCTGCACCTTGCCCTCGGCCGAGTCGAGTTCGGTCTTGCAGGCGGCGGAGAGTCCGACACCCTCTTCAAAGAGCTTGAGCGAGTCTTCGAGAGCGAGATCGCCCTTCTCCAACTGATCGACGATGGCTTCGAGCTTTTTGAGCGACTCTTCAAAGGAGGGCATGGCGTTACTCCGGGAGAGGTTTGTGCAGAACCGTCGCGATGACTTCAGCTGCGGCGGCATAGTTGCCTTGAGGGGCGCCGACCTGGACGCCCTGGACGAACGGGCGGACGGCCTCGAGCATCTGCTGGGCGATGAGAATGCCCTCGCGCTGGGCGGCTTCGGGGGTATCGGCCTGGGCCATTCGCAGCATGATCTCCTCGGGCATGGAGATGCGCAGATCGTTCTTGAGGTATTCGGCGTTGCGCAGGCTCATCAGCGGCCAGATGGTGGCGATGACGGGGATGCGATGCTCCTCAATGCGCCGCAGGAAGCTTTCCAGAAGGCGCAGGTCGAAGACCGGAAGGGTAATGGCGTACTCGGCGCCGGCCTCGACTTTGTAAGCGAAGCGGCGCAGCTCCTGCTCGATGTCGGCGACGCCTGGGTTGGCGGAGACGCCGATGGTGAAGTTGGTGCTGACGCCGAATGCGTTGGCGCCGAGGTCTAAGCCGTGATTGAGGCGGCGAACGATGTTGACCAGACCGATGGAGTCAACGTCAAAGACAGCAGTGGCATCGGGATAGTTGCCCAGCTTGGTGGGGTCGCCGGTCTCGCAGAGGAGATTGTGCAGGCCGATGGATGAGGCCCCGAGCAGATCGGACTGGATGCGCAGCAGATTGCGGTCGCGGCATGTGTAATGAAGAATCGTTTCAATGGAGGTGTGCTGCTGAATCTGAACGCAGAGGCTCTGTGCGCTGATGCGGGCCGCGGCGCGCTGCGCGTCGGGCACGGCGATGGCATGGACGCCGAGCGAGGCGAGCATACGCGCGCCCTCGATCTCCCTGGAACAGTCGATGCCGCGCGGGGGAAGGATCTCGACCAGCGAAACGAAGCTGCCTTCTGCGACCAGCGCGCCGATGCGGGAGCGCGCGGCCAAAGGCGCCGGCGGCGTCTCGGCGGACTTCTCCGGCGCCGCGCCGGTGATCACAATGCGGGCCTGCGCATCGAGATCGCGCATGGCGGCGCGCATGGCGCGGATGTGGTTGGGGGTGGTGCCGCAGCAGCCGCCCACCATCTGCACGCCGGCCTGGATGGCCTTGCGGGCAAAGCTGGCCATGTACTCGGGCGAGCAGAGATAGACGTTGCGGCCATCGACGGCGCGGGGCATTCCGGCGTTGGGCATGGCCGCCAGGGGGAGCGATGTGGCGGCGCGCATGGCCTCGATGGCGGTCAGGACGGTGGTTGGCCCGGCGGAGCAGTTGACGCCGATGGCGTCGGCGCCCCACTCAGTGAGCTGCGCGGCGGCGTGCGCGGGCGAGGAGCCGTCGAGGCAACTGCCGTCGTCGTCCACGGTGACCATGACCAGGACCGGCAACTCGGGGGCAACCTCGCGGGCGGCGAGCAGGGCTTCGTGGGCCTCGTTGAGGGCGGGCATGGTTTCAATGCTGAGAAGGTCGACACCGGCCGAGGCCAGGGCGCGAATCTGTTCGGCAAAGGCCGCGCGCGCTTCATCCAGGCCGGTCTTTCCCAGCGGCTCCAGGCGCACGCCCAGCGGCCCGACGGCACCGGCCACCCAGGCCGAGCCGGCCTGCTTTTCTTTAAGATTTTGCACGGCCTGGCGGGCGATGCGCACACCGGCCGAGTTGATTTCGGCGATCTTTGCGGCCAGGCCGTGGCCAGCCAGCCGGAAGCGATTGGCGCCGAAGGTGTTGCTCTCGACGATCTCCGCGCCGGCCTGCAGATACTCCTCGTGAATCGACTGGACGAGGGCAGGATCGGAGAGGTTCAGCTCTTCATAGCAGCGGCTGATCAGGACGCCGCGGGCATAAAGGACGGTACCCATCGCGCCGTCGGCGAGGAGGGGGCGGTTCGAGAAGATGCCGGCAGACTGGGACATTCTCTCCTCATGCTATGCCAAGCGGGCCGAATGCGCCAACTGGGGCCGGCGGAGCGGGAGCAGGCTCAGGGGCCGCTTTGTTATACTTCGGTAGTCAAAGCAGGTCAGCGCCGGTTGCGGGAGTGCATGCAGTTGCGATGCGCCTCAAGCCCCGGCAATCGCCCGAATTTTTATACTCCGCGACCCTGGCCGCGGGCAAGCAGCGCGGAGCGATCCGTGTGATTTCGTCGAGGTACAGGATTTTGAAGAAGAGAAGTCTTTGGATATGCTCGGCCGCGGCAGTGGCAGTGGCCGCCGCGCTGGCCGGTTGCGGCACCACCACTTACTTTGACGGCCGTACGCTGCCGCCCAGCGGCTTGCAGTATCGCGTGATGATCGCGGTGCAGAATCCCACCTCCGGTGTCAGCGGATCGCTGGGGATTGTCGATGCTTTTTACGACATTCGCTTCAAGTACAACAGCACTAACACGTCTCCGGCATATACCGTCGCCGGGTTTTCGGGGAAGTTGCCGATAAGCATTCAGAATATGCCCGAAGAGCTGGAGGGCCTGGTTTATGGCTTTGGCGACGGCAGTCTCGCCATCATCAGCTATGCGAAGGAGAGCTCCGTCGGCGGAGCTGTAGGCCTGCCGGGGCTTTCCTCCAGCATCTTCGGTACGCGCAACGGAAACTTCACATTTGCCGCCAATCAGGAATCCGGTAAGTTCACGGTGCTGGACAAGAGCGCGGGTGGACCCTACTCGATGAGTCTTCCCGGGGTCTATCGCGTCAGCGTCAATCCCGGCGGATCGGCGGCTCTGGCCTTCGTGCAGAATTCGAATTACGTATACTATGCGCGCAAGCTGACGGCGGTGCAGACGGCAGCATACTCCGGCGGTTACAGCACGTGGCCGAAGAACGCGATGGACTGCCAGCCCTTCAACGATCCGGTCTGGTGCGTCTTCCAGGCGCAAAGCCCGGATCACACTGCACAGGACGCGGCGGGCGTCACGTACTACTGGGGCGCACCGCTGACCTTCGACCGGCCGGTGAAGGCTGTCTTCTCCTCCGATGGCGGAACCGCTTACGTTCTCAACTGCGGACCGGAGTGCGGGGGAACGACTGCCTCCGTCACGCCGCTGCCGGTGGGGCCGATGATCTTCCTGCTCGGTGAACAGTCCGGGAATCTGCCCACTCAGATTGCGCTCAACAGCAGCACACTGGCCATCCCCGGCGGCGCCAGCAATGCGCTGGTCGACAGTTCCACCATGTACGTAGTGGGGCAGCAACCGCAGACCGTGCTGGGGCAAAAGCTCTTTGCCGGCAATCTGACGGTGGTGACATTGCCGACAGGTGCGACGACAACACTGACGGCTTCGTCTGCGATTCCCATCAGCGACGGCGCTCCGGGCGCGGTGAGCCGGATGGTGGAGGGCGACGACAATACGCTGTGGATCAGCATGACCAAGTGCATTGACGGCGTGAAGGCCGCCACCGGTCAGCCCTACGGCTGCCTTACGATGGTGAACACAACCACCAATACTGCGACGCTGTTGCCGTATATCGGCGACGCCACCGGCGTTACCGCGGTGACCGGTCTGCATAAGATTTATACCGTGGAGGGCAACCAGGTGTACATCTATTCGACTGTGGACGGCTTGGCGATCGACAACCAGTACGTCACGGTGACCGGCACGGCCTACGATGTGGCGTATATGGATGCCATCTCCGACGCCGACAACACTGTTTATTAGTGGACAGTGGCCAGCCGGCGCTTGCGCGGGAGCGAACCGGAATGGACTCGACAGCGAATGAGTATCTTGCCGACGTGCTGGCGATTGCCGCGCATCGGGATGACGTGGAACAGAGCTGCGGCGGAAGCCTTCTGCGCATGGCCGCGCGCGGGCTGCGTACGGCGATTCTCGACCTGACGCAGGGTGAAGCGGGAACCCGCGGCAGCGCCGATGGACGCGCCCGCGAGGCCGCGGAGGCCGCGCGCATTTTGGGCGTCGGCTGGCGTCAGGCGCTTGACCTGCCCGACGGCGCGGTGGAAAACACACTGGCAAACCGCCTCAAGATTGCGCGTGTGCTGCGGTTGCTCCGTCCTCGCGTGGTGATCCTTCCCTACTGGCAGGCGCGCCATCCGGATCATGCGGCCGTGGCACAGCTGGGTTACGAGGCCTGCTTTCTCTCAGGTTTAGCCAATGCGCCCATGGCGCAAGAACCGGCAGAGAAGACTGTACAGCCGCATCGCCCATTCAAAATCGTTTATGCCAGCCTCTACGCCGATGTGCGCCCCAGCTTTGTTGTGGATATAACCCCCTTCATCGAACAGCGCCATGCCGCGTTGATGGCCTATCGCTCGCAGTACGCCAACCAGGCGGCGGGCAGCGGGCTCTTTGTTCCGGAGGAAGAGACGCGCGAGCGCACCTTTGCCGAGGCGCGCCACTATGGGCTGCTGGCCGGTGTGCGCTATGGCGAGCCCTTTGTGCAGAAGGAAGTGGGGCTGGTGGACGATCTGACATTGGTGCCGGTGCAGTCGATCTGAGGCGCACACTCCTTATCACTTGACCGCGCGCACGATTCGCATGGACTTCCCATCTTGACGTGTAAAAACCTTCCTGCTCAATTCGGGAGATTTCCGCGCGGATGAGCGCGAAAAAGCGCTGAATTCTTCCCATTTTTCACTAGCATATCGGGATAGAACTCTCGCTGCGAGGAGGCTGTTATCGGCACGCGGATGCGATTGGGCGATCTGCTGGTCGGGGCCAAGCTGGTCACGGTCCAGGATGTAGCCGACGGATTGAAGCGCCAGGCGAACAATGGCTTGCGTCTGGGCACGAATCTGGTTGAGTTGGGGGTGATCGGGCAGAAGGCGCTGGATGCATTTTTGAAGCGCATTCCCTCCGAGCCCGCCGACATTGCGGCGACCAAAATCGATGGCCTGGAGCTGATGGAGCTGCTGATGAAGCAGATCTACTCCGGCCATCTGGAGAGCTGCCGCCAGTTTGTGGAAGCGCTGAAGCTGCCCTATCACATTGTGGCCGAGTTGGTGCAGATGGCCGTGGATCGGCAACTGCTGCGCACGCTGGGGATTCGCACGGCAAACAGCCCGGTGGATATGTGCTACACCTTCACCGAAGAGGGCAAGCGCTGGACGATCGATGCGCTGGAGCGGATGCGCTATGTGGGGCCGGCGCCGGTGACGCTGGAGGAGTTCAGCTATCAGGTCAACATCCAGAAGCTGACCAACGAGACCATCACCTTCGAGCGCATACGCAAGTCGCTGGGAGAGCTGTGCGTCGAAGACAACATTATCGAGCAATGCGGGCCGGCGCTGAACTCCGGGCGGGCGATGCTGCTTTACGGCCCTCCGGGCAACGGCAAGACATCGGTGGCGCTCTCGCTGGTCAATGTCTTCACCGACGTGATCTACATTCCTCACGCGATCAGCGTGGAGGGGCAGATCATCCGCTTCCACGATCCCCAAATTCACATCACGGTAAGCCAGACGGAGCTGAACGACGAGAGCCTCTCGTTTGTGCGCGCCGAAGAGTACGACGAGCGCTGGGTCCCGTGCCGCAGACCGTTTGTGGTGACCGGCGGCGAGCTGACGCTGGAGATGCTCGATCTGCGCTACGATGCGACGGGCCACTACTACGAGGCTCCGCTGCACCTAAAAGCGCTGGGCGGCTGTTTTGTGATCGACGACTTCGGCCGCCAACTGGTGAGTCCGAAGAGCCTGCTGAACCGCTGGATTGTGCCGCTGGAGAACCGCATCGACTATCTGAAGCTGCACACCGGCAAGAGCTTCAACATCCCCTTTGAGGAGCTGGTGATCTTTTCCACCAACCTGGAGCCGGAGGAGCTGATGGACCCGGCCTTTCTGCGCCGTCTGCCCTACAAAATCGAAGTGGGAGCGCCAAGCGAGGCGATCTTCCGCAGCATCTTCGAGAAGGAGTGTGCGCGCCACAGCCTGCCGCTGCCGATCGAAGTTTTTCAGTACATTGTGTACAAGCTGACCAAGGAGAAGGGGATGGATCTGGCCGCCTATCAGCCGAAGTTTATCGTTGACCAGGTGGTGGCGACCTGCCGCTTCATGGGCGAGCCGCCGCACTTCGAGCCGCGCTTCATCGAATACGCATTGGGCAATCTGCGGGTGCACCGGAGCACGGCTTGAGGAGCGCACTCACGCTATTTCCGATTCCGTGCGATACTTGTATCGTAGTGGTCTGGAGGATTGCCTATGGGTTCCGCTGTCTCCCTTCGATTGCCGGAAGACCTGAAAGTCCGGCTGGATAAACTGGCCAAGCGCACCGGAAGAAGCAAGACGTATTACATGGTGGAGGCCATCAGCGAAAAACTGGAGGACCTGGAGGATTTGTACCTGGCCGAGGCTAGAACGCTTGATCTGAAGGCTGGACGCAGCAGGACGTATACGCAGGAAGAAATGGAAGAGCGGTATGGCTTGGCGGATTGAGTATAGCCGCGATGCGGATAAAGAAATCGCCAAACTTGACATGCAAATTGCCCAGCGAATTATCAAGTTTATGGGAGATCGTGTTGCAAAACTGGAGAATCCGCGCAGCATTGGCGAAGCGCTCGCCGGCTCGAAGCTGGGCAATTACTGGAAATACCGGGTAGGGGATTATCGCATCATTGTGGATATTCAGGATGCGAGGCTGTGCGTTCAGGTTGTGCGGCTGGGTAACCGGCGCGCAGTATACCGATAATAGCTGTGACAATCCAACTGTTTTGGTCAAGCATTCAACTTGGAAGACAACAATAAAAAACTTCAGAAACATGCATCCCAGGTCTCAGAATCGAGACCTGGGGCACCCCGTTTCGTGAGAAGTAATCAGAGAGCGGTTTCGCCGCGTTCGTCGTTGCGGATGCGGATGGCGTCGTCGATCTTGCTCAAGAAGATCTTGCCGTCGCCGATGCGGCCGGTGCGGGCTGAGCCGATGATGGCCTGGAGGGTCTTCTCTTTCTGGTCGTCGTTGACCACCAGCTCGATCTTGACCTTGGGCAGGAGATCGACCGTGTACTCGCGTCCGCGGTAGAACTCGGTGTGGCCCTTCTGACGGCCGTGGCCGCGGGCTTCGAGGATAGTCATGCCTTCGACGCCCGCTTCGAGCAGGGCATCCTTGACCGCATCCAGTTTGGAGGGTTGGAGAATGGCTTCAATTTTGATCATGCGCAAATGCCTCGTTTGACAGCTTACAGGCGAGGGGCGTGGTTGCGCCAGCCCTCTCGGTATTTTGATGAGAATTGTCTTCGTTTGGTTTCCTCTCCTTTCGCATAGAGCGCGAAAGGAGAGGAAATGCAGAGTTCTGGTCCGATCAGTGAAAAGCAACCGCAGGTCGTTCGACTCGCTTCCCCACCCCAGCGACGAAGAGCTGTCGCCGGGGACCCCGGTTCGCTCGCTCAGAATGACAGCCAGTATTACGTGGCGAAGTCGTAGCCTTCCTCATTGTGCTGCGAGAGGTCAAGGCCGGCGGCTTCATCCTCGGCGGAGACGCGCAGGCCGACGAGCTGGTCCACAACAAAAAGCAGGACGACGGTGCCTACCAGAGAGATGGCCCATGCGATGCCGACGCCGGCCAGCTGGTTCATGATCTGATGCCAGTTGCCGTCGATGGCGCCGACCGGCGCATCCTTGCCGAAGACGGGGTTGATGACCGAGGCGGCGAAGAGACCGGTGAGAATCGCTCCCAGCGTTCCGCCGGCTCCATGCACGCCGAAGGCGTCGAGCGAATCGTCGTAGCCAAAGAGGCCCTTGACGACAAAGACCATGAAGAAGCAGAAGAAGCCGGCAATGGCGCCGATGGCCAGAGCCGACATGGGCTGGACAAAGCCGGAGGCGGGTGTGATGGCGACCAGACCCGCGACCGCGCCGGAGATGGCGCCCAGAGCCGTGGGCTTGCCGTTGTGAATCCACTCGGCGATCGACCATCCGATGGCGGCGGCGGCGGCGGCAAAGTGAGTATTGACGAAGGCGCTTGTGGCCAGCGAACTGGCGGCCAGCGCAGAGCCGGCGTTGAAGCCGAACCAGCCGACCCACAGCAGGCAAGCGCCGATAAAGCTGAGCACCATCGAGTGGGGCTGCATCTTGGTCTGCGGATAGCCGATGCGCTTGCCGAGATAGAGGGCGCAGACCAGCGCGGAGACGCCGGAGGTGATGTGTACGACGGTGCCGCCGGCAAAGTCAAGCGAGGGGAAGCGGCCGCCGGCGCTGTTGAGCAGGCCGCCGACGCCCCAGACCATGTGGGCCATCGGGCAGTAGACGAAGAGCGACCAGAGCGAGAGGAAGATGGCCATGGCGCTGAACTTCATGCGCTCGGCGAAGGCTCCGGTGATGAGCGCCGGAGTGATGATGGCGAACATCAACTGGTAGATCATCAGCGTCTGCTCGGGAATGGTGGGAGCGTAGTCGGTGTTGGGCGAGAGGCTGACGCCCTTGAGGAAGAGATGCTCGAAGCCGCCGACGAACCAGTTGCCGTGGCCGAAGGCGAGCGAGTATCCGACCAGAGCCCAAAGAACGGTGACCAGGCCCATCATGGCGAAGCTCTGCATCATGGTGCCGAGGATGTTCTTCTTGCGCACCAGGCCGCCATAAAAGAGCGCCAGGCCGGGGCCGGTCATCAGCAGGACGAGAGCGGCGGAGGTGAGCATCCAGGCGTTGTCGCCGGAGAACTGTGCGTTGATGGCGGCCGATTGAGCCCGGGAGCTGGCCGCCTGGGCCTCGGCAATGGCCTTCTGCAAGGCCTCGATTTGAGCCTGCGTGGCGGGCACCTGAGGGGCCGGCGAGGTCTGCGGTGCGATGGCCAGAGCCACAGAAGGAAGGAAGGTAAGGGTTAAACACAACAACAGCAGTTGAAGGGCGCGACGACGCATAAGTTTCCACTCCCGAGAAGATGCAGAGGGCCGAGGCCATGCGATGGAATAACGGCCACTGGAATCCCTGCTCTCGCCTGGGAGAGATCGGATGCCGGAGCCGCGAACAAAGCAATCGAGAAACGATAGACGAGGCTCACGCCAGCCCGATGAATGGGAAAATAGGCGCAACTCTTCGATGATTCTCTTTGGAAGATTTTATGGTTCTTCATATAAGGAACGTATGAGGATTTTCAAGAAACCAGCGTGTGAAGCCGCTCAACCGCAATTTATCTCTGGAAAACTCATCGAATTCAGGGTATAAGGCAGGGACTAGGGACTAGGGACTAGGGACTAGGGACTAGGGACTAGGGACTAGGGACTAGGGACTAGGGACTAGGGACTAGGGACTAGGGACTAAGGGACCAAGAGACAGGAGAGCCGGAGCGGGCCGACCCTCCTGCGTGGAGAGAATCAGATGGCGGATTCGCCGCGCTCGTCGTTGCGGATGCGGATGGCGTCGGAGACGGGGCTCAGGAAGATCTTGCCGTCGCCGATGTGGCCGGTGCGGGCGGCGCCGAGGATGGCCTGGATGACCTTGTCCTTGAGGGCGTCGGAGACGATGATTTCGAGCTTGACTTTGGGCAGGAGATCGACCGTGTACTCGCGTCCGCGGTAGAACTCGGTGTGGCCCTTCTGGCGGCCGTGGCCGCGGGCTTCCAGGATGGTGATGCCCTCGATGCCGGCTTCGATCAGGGCTTCCTTGACGATGTCCAGCTTGGCAGGCTGGATGATGGCTTCAATCTTGATCATGTGCGAATTCCTCGGTTACGGCTTGACTTGGGGACAGTTGAGTTGAGTTTTGGCACCCCATCCATTCCGCAAATAGCGCGGAATGGATGGGGCACGAAGGAGGTCTTGATATCCCTGATCCTAAGATCCGGAGATGAGAGACCCGGATGGCATTAGGTGTTGAACTCGTATCCTTCCTCACCATGCTGCGAGAGGTCGAGACCGGCGGCCTCCTCGGAGGCGGAGACGCGCAGCCCCATTGTCTTATCGACAAGGAAGAGCAGCGCGACAGTGCCTGCGATGGCCATCCCCCATCCGATGCCCATGCCGACGGCCTGATTGGCGACCTGGTGCCAGTTGCCGTCGATGGCTCCGGCGGGATTGGCAACGCCCGCGGCGTTTTTGCCGAAGACGGCGTTGATGGAGCCGGCGGCGAACAGGCCGGTGAGCAATGCGCCCATCGTGCCGCCGACGCCGTGAACGCCGAAGGCGTCCAGAGAGTCGTCGTAGCCGAAGAACTTTTTGACGCGGAAGACCATGAAGCAGCAGACGACGCCGGCGATGCCGCCTATGGCGAGAGCCGACATGGGCTGGACGAAGCCGGAGGCCTGGGTGATGGTGGCCAATCCGGCGACCGCGCCGGAGATAGCGCCGAGAGCTGTTGGTTTGCCATTCTGCAGCCACTCGGTGATGACCCAGGTGATGGCGGCGGCGGCGGCGGCGAATTGCGTATTGACGAAGGCGCTGGTGGCCAGCGGTCCCGCGCCCAGCGCGCTGCCTGCGTTGAAGCCGAACCAGCCCACCCAGAGCATTCCCGCGCCGATGAAGCTGAGCACCATGGAGTGGGGCGGCATATCCTCCTGCGGATAGCCGACGCGCTTGCCGACGTAGAGTGCGCAGACCAGCGCGGAGACGCCCGAGGTGATGTGGACGACGGTGCCACCGGCGAAGTCGAAGACCGGCCAGCGGGCGGCGGGGTTGGCGTAGTTCAGGATGCCGCCGACGCCCCAGATCATGTGCGCCATTGGGCAGTAGACGATCAACGACCAGAGGCAGAGAAAGACGGCCATCGAACTGAACTTAACGCGCTCGGCGAAGGCGCCGGTGATCAGGGCCGGGGTGATGATGGCGAACATAAGCTGATAGATCATGAAGCTCTGCTCGGGGATGGTGCCGCCGTAGTTGGGGTTGGGAGAAAGGCCCACGTCACGCAGAAAGGTATGTTCCCAGCCGCCGATGAAGCCGTTGCCCGCGCCGAAGGCCAGCGAGTAGCCGACCACGGCCCAAAGGACGGTGATCAGGCCCATCATGGCGAAGCTCTGCATCATGGTGCCGAGGATGTTTTTGCGGCGGACCAGGCCTCCATAGAAGAGGACCAGGCCGGGAGCGGTCATCATCAAAACCAAAGCAGCAGAGACCAGAACCCAGGCGTTGTCTCCAGAGGTCTGGGCATCGTGGATGGCCTGGGTGAGCGCCGCTACCTCCTCTTGCGTGGCAGGAGGCGAGGGTCCGATATGAGGGGCAACGGCCAGCGCATGGGCGGAAACAGCAAGGCCGGCAAAGAGAAGCAGCAGGGTGATCGCGCGACGACACATATGATTCAACTCCGGGATGAACAAGATGACGGGCCGCAGCCGGAACACACCTCCAGCGGATTTGAGCAACCAACGGCTGAAAGATGTATTGGCATGAATCTTACAGAATATTTATGACAATCGGCAAGTTCCTCATGGCATCCTTATCGTTTTTACGATAAATGAATGACCGGATGGCGCCGGAAATCGCCTGACCGTTTTCCGTAATCTATGGTCAGAAATGGGGATGAGGCCAAATCGTGGCAGATGAAATCGGCAGTTGTGAGCAATAACGACCAACGTGTATTCGGGGAAGCGGAGGTATATTAATCGTATGGCAGCTGTGGAGCGGGACCGGTATCTCTTTGGGACGATGGAGAGCAGTGCGTTGAATCGCGCGAAGCTCGAAGAGGTGAACTACGGCCTGGAAGAGCCTGAGGGGGTGCTGCTGACCTCGCTGGATTATGCAGTGAACTGGATTCGCAAGAACTCGATCTGGCCGATGACCTTTGGCCTCGCCTGTTGCGCGATCGAGATGATGTCAACGGGCGGTGCGCGCTTCGACATTGCGCGCTTCGGTGCTGAGGTCTTTCGTCCATCGCCGCGGCAGAGCGATCTGATGGTGATTGCCGGACGGGTCTCGCGCAAGATGGCGCCGGTGATTCGCCGGTTGTATGACCAGATGCCGGAGCCGAAGTGGGTGATCTCGATGGGCGCATGCGCCACCTCGGGCGGGGTATTCAACAACTATGCGATTGTGCAGGGCGTGAACGAAATCATTCCTGTGGATGTCTATGTGCCGGGATGTCCGCCGCGGCCCGAGCAGCTTTTGTATGCGATCACCCTGCTTCAGGAGAAGATTCAGCGCGAACCGCGCAGCCTTCTGAAGACGCTGAACGCTGGCTGAGGAGTGTGAGTGAAGGGAGTGGGAGAGCCGCATTGGGAGGGGCGAAGAGCGCTCTCTGGGCGGGTAATTCGGCGGGCGCGACGCGGGAAATATTCCGCACAAGCCTGATTTTGTTATGGTAGTATTGTTCCGTATCTGCTTTTACTGCACCATCGTTTCCGCAGTGCTTTGTTGTTTTGGGCTCGAAGATGGCGCGCTTCGGTAAACCAGTTTGTCAGGTGTCAAATCGATTGGGGAGGGAAATACATGGATTCGCGAAATACGAGGTTTGTTGGTCTGGTTCTGGCTTCGGCGTGCCTAGCATTGTTGCCAACGGGGTGCAAGCAGGCGCCGCCTATCACACTGACGGCCGTGGCTACCCCGCCCGCCGTTTATCCCGGTGATGCGGTTTCCGTGACGGCGACTGCCGGCTCAGTGGACCCCAACAAAAAGACCAATGTGGTTTACAACTGGTCCGGCACCGGCGTGACGGGCAGCGGCTCGACAGCCTCGGTGGCTACGGCTGCGCTGAAGCCCGGCAGTTACACGGTGCAGGCGCAGGTGAAGGAAGGCAAGCCCGGCAAGGAAGGCCTGAAGCCCGGCCAGTCGGCGGATGCGACGGCCAGCTTTACGGTGAAGCAGTTTGAGCCGCCGACGATCAGCTGCTCGGTGAGCCCGACGGTTTTGAAGCCGGGTGAGAGCGCGACGGTGACCGCAGTGGGCGTCAGCCCGCAGAACCGCTCGCTGACTTATAGCTTTACCGCTTCGGCTGGTTCGATCAGCGGCAGCGGCAACACAGCGACCTTCTCTTCCGTGGGCGCACCCACCGGGCCGGTCAGCTTTACCTGCACCGTGACCGATGACGTGGGCCAGAGCGCGACGGCGACGATCTCGGCCGCCAACGGCCTGACCATCACCGCTCCCTATGTGCCGCCGACGCCGCACGTGCAGACGCTCGCTCCGATCAGCTTTGAATCCGACAAGAAGAACCCGGCGCGGGTAAACAACGAGTCGAAGGCCGATCTGGACGAGGTTGCCATCGACCTGCAGAAGCAGCCGGATGCGAAGCTGGTTCTGGTGGGCGATTCCGACGCCAAAGAGAAGACGAAGTGCGCCAAGGAAATGAAGGCAGCCAAGAAGAACAAGCACCTCAAGGTGGTTGATCCGGCCGCCGAGCGCGCCGTCAACACCAAGGCCTATCTGGTGAACGAGAAGGGCATCGATGCCTCGCGCATCAGCGTGGCCACGGGCACTTCCGATGGCAAGAAGGTGGAAGTTTACCTGGTTCCGGCGGGCGCGGACTTCGCGGCCGACGTTCCGGGAACCACACCGGTGGATGAGACCGCAGTCAAGCCTCAGGTGCGCAAGCCCCTGGCGGCCAAGCATGCGCACAAGAAGGCCGCGGCCAAGTAAACCGCGTCTTTGATCTCGTAGCTGTCTATCAACACAAGAGGCCGGCCCTTCGGGTCGGCCTCTTGTTGTTTAAGAAGTGTTGAAGCCTTTTTGTATATTCTATGAATATGAGCCTTGGGAGCTTCCAGCCTGCATGAATCGCCTGCGATATTTTCTGCAATCTTCTTTTATCTTCGGATCGATTGCGCCATTTCTATTTCCGCTTTGTTTTTTGACCTCGACCGGCGGTGCGCAGGCCGGACAGCGCTGGAGCGCAATCGGACCCGCGGGCGGCGATGCGCGCTCCTTTGCGGCTGTTCCCGGCGATCCCAATCATCTGTACGTGGGTACAACCAACAGTTGGCTCTATGAGTCGCTGGACGCAGGCGCAAGCTGGCGCCGGCTCGCCAAGCTGGACAGTTACGACGATCTGATTCTGGACCATATTGTTGTGGACCGGGCCAATCCGGCGACCCTGTTTGTGGCGGCCTGGAGGCTGGACCACGACGACGGCGGGCTCTGGGTGAGCCGCGACAAAGGACAAAGCTGGAGCGAGGTTGAGGCCCTGCGCGGGCAATCGATTCGCGCCTTTGCGCAGTCGCCATCGGCTCCGGAGATGCTCTATGCGGGCACTCTGGAGGGGGTCTTTCGCACGAGCGACGGCGGTCTTTCATGGCGGCAGATCAGCCCTCCTGGCAGCCATGAGATTCACGAGGTAGAATCGCTAGCCATCGATCCGCTGGACCCCGATACGATCTACGCCGGCACCTGGCATCTGCCGTGGAAGAGCAGCGACGGAGGGAAGAATTGGCAGAGCATTAAGGATGGGATCATCGACGACTCAGATGTCTTCTCGATCATTTTGGATGCGTCTAGCCCGGGCGTGGTCTTCGCCAGCGCGTGCAGCGGCATCTATCGCAGCGTGAACGCCGGTAAGTCGTTTCGCGCGATCAAGGGAATTCCCTCCGAGGCGCGGCGCACGCGCGTTCTGCTGCAGGATCCGGTGAACTTCAAGGTGGTCTATGCAGGCACCACCGAGGGACTTTACAAGAGCGTGGACGGGGGCGTGAGCTTTCAGCGCATGACCGGGCCGGAGGTGATCGTCAACGACATCTTTGTCGATCCGCGCGACGACAATCATCTGCTGCTGGCCACCGATCGCGGCGGGGTTCTGATGAGCCGGGATGGAGCGGCCAGCTTTACCGCGTCGAACGAGGGCTTTTCCGGGCGCAAGGTGGAGGCGCTGCTGGTGGAGCGCGGAGGCTCGGGGCGCATCTTTGCAGGGGTGGTGAACGACAAGAGCTATGGAGGCGTCTTTGTTTCCGGCAAGAGTGGCGAGGGTTGGAAGCAGATCGGCGAGGGGCTGGATGGGCGCGATGTTTTTGCGCTGGCCGAGTCGCCGAAGGGCGAGATTCTGGCCGGAAGCAATCACGGGCTTTTTGCGCTGCAAGAGGGCGATCAGGGCGCGCGCTGGCTCCCGCGCGGCGCCATTCAGAATGCGCTGCCCAAGAGCAATGCCGCGGAACTGAATGCGCGACCGACGGCAAAGACTTCGAGTGCAGCCAAGGTACCGATGGAGAAAGACAAGCCAGCGGAGAAGCCGGCGGCGACACACCGGTTGGACCGCGTGATTTCGCTCGACCTGAGCGGTGATGCGTGGCTGGCCGCGACCAACGGGGGATTGTTCTTGAGCAAGGACGAAGGTGTGAGCTGGCGGGGCGGGCCGGTGATGGGCGCGGTGGATTATCTCTCCGTGGCCGCGCAGGGATCGTTGCTCGCGGCGGCGAGGGCGGAGGATGTGGCCTTTTCCTCCGATGCCGGATTGAGCTGGAGCTATCTCAGAATTCCTGCGATGCTGACACGGATTCACAGCGTGGCCTTCAGCGCCGATGGCGCGATCTGGCTGGGCGCGCGCGAGGGCGTCTACCTGTCGCATGACCAGGGCAAGACGTGGATGTGGGTTTACCGCTTTCCCTTGAGCGATGTGGACGCGCTTTACTATGACGCGAAACGGGAGCGGCTGCTGGTCAGCTCGCGCTCGAGCGACCAGGTGTATCTGATCGATCCAAAAACGCTGAAGTGGCGCTGCGTGCAGACCGGCTATCGCGTTGCGCAGGCGCGCTCGGCTGCGGGTGGTCTGCTGGCGGCTTCGCTCTTCGATGGAGTATTGATCGAGCCGGTAACGGCACAGATGGAAGCCGGACAACCGTGAACCGCGCGATCAAGGCGTGCGTCTGAAGCATTGGCGCAACTGATCAACGCTTGGCCTTCTTCACCTCATACATGGCGTCGTCGGCGGCTCTGAGCAGATCGTCGCGGGTCGAGCCATTCTCTGGATAGAGCGCACAGCCAATGCTGGCCTCGCCATGAATCAGGTGATCCTCAATCAAAAATGGCTCGATGAAGCAGTTCTTCAGGCGGGCGAGGATGCGCTCCAGGTCGGCGCGGCCATGGGGCAGCGCAACCAGCGCGGCGAACTCGTCGCCGCCCAGCCGGGCCAGCATATCGCCGCCCAGCAACTGCTTGCTCATCCTCTGCGCCACCTCCTGCAGGTAGAGGTCGCCCACGCGATGACCATAGGTGTCGTTGACGGGCTTGAACTTGTCCAGGTCGATGTAAATCATGCCCAGGATGCCGCCGCTCTTTTGCGCCTCCTCGATGCGCGCATCGATGAATCGCTCCATGGCGAAGCGGTTGGGAATATCGGTGAGCAGATCGAACTCGGAGCGGCGGCGGAGATCGCTATAGAGGCGGCGGGTTTCGATGGCCAGCGTGGCCAGTCGGGCAGCGTTCTGCAGTGCTTCGACCTCAGCGCTGGAGGCGGGCTTGGCAGCGTCGAATCCCGCATAGAATGTGCCCAGCGACGGTCCGCTGCGCGCGTCGATATTCACCCGGACGATGCGCAGGCCGAGCTGATTCTTGGGATAATCACCAAGTTGCGCGCCATCGGCAACCTCGCACCAGCACTGGGCGCTCTCCAGCGTGAAGGAGACCAAGGCGACAATCTCCTCGATCGTCTCGGAGAGCGGGCGCGTGCCGTTGATGTGTTCCAGAATACGGCTGCGCCTTTGCTCGAGCAGCGCAGCGCGGCGCTCAAGCGCTGCCTCGGCCTCAATGCTCACAGCCAGCGCCGCGGTCTTCTGGCGCACCTTGCGCTCCAGAATCCAGCCGCGCGCGCCGGTCAGAACGGCGATCACGAGCAACAAGCCAACCAGGATGAGCAGATTGCGAATGTTCAACAGCGAAGGGTTCTGCAACAATTCGATGTCGTCATTTGTGCGCAGAAGGATTTTGAAGGGGATCGATGTGGAGAATGGGTCGGAATACTCCTGGATGCAGATGCCCGTAACGCGTACTTTGGAGCCCGGCGGAATCACCTTGGCAGCCTGAGATGTGCCTTTTGGATGGAGGTAGATGGCGGAAAAAAGTTTGCCGTCAATGGCCAGCACCAGCTCATCCTGCGCAGCCTCCTGTACTTCGGTGACAACCTGGCCCTCGATTGAAACCAGATCGTCGTGATGGCCAGGCGAGTCGTAGCCATCCATGGACATGATCGTCAAGGTCACCGGAAGAGGCGCGACGGGCGCGGGCGTATGGTTGTCATAGACTTCTCCGCGCGTCAAATCGATAAAGCCTTCGTGGATCTCGGGAAAGCCAGTTGCGTCCGCCTCATCGCCGATGCGCAAGGGATCATAGGTCAGCGTATTGATCCAGATGCTTTTATTGCCTTCCTGGAGAACGACGGCGGAGCCAGGCTGGTAATAGGTGATGCTGCCGTGCACCCGCACCCGCTGCGTGTTATCGATGAAATGAGAGGCCTTGATGACCCGATCGATCGGAGTGTAGGGAAGATCCGATGGCAGGGAACTGGCGCGCTTGACGACCTTGATATCGGAGATCGACTGGACCTGTAGATTTGTTCCAATCTGATGCATCTTGTTGTCGAATTTCTCCGAGGCGATTCCGGTGATCTCCACATCCGCGTCCAGAAGGCCGTAAAAATCGAGGACATTATCGGTGCTCACATCGGCTGAGATATAGCCGCCATCCATGATGAGTTGCAAGCGCATGAAGTAATTGGGGGGTGTTACGCTGAGCGTTTGATCGGCTGTGCGGACGGTTGCGCGCACGGTGACCCGCTTGCAATCGATCTCGGCATTGATCATCTGGTCATAGGTGGCCGGCTCGGCCTTGGGCAAATCGCCATGGCCGAGCACGGTGATGCTGTCGGCGTTCACAATCGGAGAAAAGCTTTTCTGCGTCTTTCCTTTGATGAGAACGCGATCACTGGGGTGAAGGTTGAGCGGGGTTGGGTAGGCGACATAGACGGCGGCGTCGCCCTCCTGCACAAAGACAATCCGTTCATAACCGCGATTGAAGGTTACCGTGGCCGTGAATTGGACCGGCATTCCCTGGCCGGCTTCGGCGTTGGTCAACGCGCGAACGGCATGCACGCTGGTCAGCGTGGCGGGCGCCGCTGCCCAGGCGGCAGTGGAATATGCAAGAACGATTGCAGCAGCCGACAAAAGCCCTTTTATTCCGAAAGGCACAGTTTGCCAACCTCGACGATTGACCATGAGAAAGTTATCGGCAGGAATCGCGAAAAATACAGCCGAAATCGATTCGAGTATGCAGGCCGTTGCGGCCGGATCGGGCGTAGGCTCCTATTTCTTGGTGTTTTTCACCGCGTACATGGCGATGTCTGCGGCTTTGAGCAGGCTGTCCTTGTCGGCACCGTCCTCCGGGAAGAGGGCGATTCCCAGGCTAGCCGCACCTTGCAGCGTATGTTCCTCGACCGTATAGGGTGTATCGAAGCAGCGTTTGAGGCGCTGGGTAGCCTCCAGCACGTCGGCGCGGCTGTGCACGACGGAGATCAGTGCTGCAAATTCGTCGCCGCCCAGCCGGGCCAGCATGTCGCCCGAGCGCAACTGCCGCGACAATCGAACGGCGACCTGTTGCAGGTAAAGGTCGCCAATGTGATGGCCATAGAGGTCGTTGACCGGCTTGAAGCGGTCGAGATCGATGTAGATCAGGCCGAAAAAGCTGGAGTTCTGGTTCGCTTCCTCGATCATCTGGTCGAGGCGCTTGTCCATTGCGAAGCGGTTGGGAATCTCGGTGAGCTGATCGAACTCCGAGCGGTGGCGCAGATCGCTGTAGAGCCGCCGGGTCTCCATGGCCAGCGCGGCCAGGCGAACTCCGTCGGTCAGCGCCGCGCCGTTGGCCACCGGAGGCGAGGTGGGAGAGAATGCGGCCAGCAGAGCGCCCAGCGATGGACCGGAACGGGCATCGATCTTCATGCGAATGAGTTCCATGTTCTCTAAATCCGCCAGACAATGGCCCACACTCGTACCGTCGGCGAGTTCGCACCAGCAGGGTGCGCCATCGAGCGTAGCCGAGACCATGGCGACGATCTGCTCAAGAATCTCGAGCAGTGGACGAGAACCGTTGATGTCTTCCAGGATGCGGCCGCGCTGCTGTTCAAGGGCGGCGGTTGCCGCGGTTTGGCGCCGCATCCGGCGTTCCAACGCCCAACCCCTTGCCAAGACAGCGAAGATGACGAGCAGCAGGAGACCAATTGCCAGAAGGAGATTGCGGGTGTTGACTAAGGACGGATTCTGGATGACAACCACGTCGTCGAAGGAGCGCAGGAGTATGTCGAAGGGCACCGGACCGCCGAATGGGTCGGAGTTGTGAACGGTGCAGATTCCGGTGACGCGCACTCTTGAGCCGAGTGGAACCAGCTTCATCTCTGCCAATGGACCGCTCGGATGACGAAAGATGGCGGAGAAGGGATGACCATCGGCGACCAGCGTGTACTCGTCCTCCGCGCCTCCCCGCGATTGGACCACGACGCGACCTTCGATGGAGACCAGATCGTAGTGGTGCCCGTTTCCCCGGTCGCCGCTGATCGCCAGTTGTTGCCAGGTGGCCGGTAGAGGCGCGATCGGCGCCTGTATGCCGCTGTCTTTGATTTCGCCATGCGTCAGTTCCATGAAGCCATCGTTTGCGCTGCGCGCCTGATCGGCCATCATGACGCCGGGAAAGCCCGTTGCGTCCGCCACATCGCCGATGCGTAGAGGCAGGTCGGACCTGGTTCTGATCCAGAGGCTTTTGTTGCCATCCTGCAGCACAACCGCCGAACCGGGTTGGTAGTAGGTGATTGCGCCCCGGACCCGAATTCTGGGCGATAGATCGTTGATGCGATAGCCGCTCAGTATCTGGTTCATGGGCGTGAGCGGATGATCCCACAATGAGTTCGTGGAGCTTTTGAGAATATGAATCTGTGCATAGGAGGAGACATGGAGCACAATGCCGGTCTGCTGCATCTTGTCGTCGAACTCCCCGCCGGCAGCCCCGGTAATCTCGACTTCGCTGTCCAACAGATTGTTCAGAGCATCTTGATTGTCGCTGTCCAGGGCCACCTCGATATAGCCGCTGTCGGTCAAGACCTGCAATACAGCGCTGCGAACGGAAGCCTGGGTACTCCAAACCAGGTCGGCGGCTTGAATGATACCGCGCATCTTGACCAGAAGGCTGTCGTGCTGCCCGAGGATCAGATCGCCGAAGCCGACGGGAAGCGCTTCAGGCAGGGCTCCGTGATGGAGTACCCGCACATCGTGACTCTCGATAATGAGGCCAAAGCTTTTGCGCGTTGTTCCCTTGATGCGGACTCGATCGCCGGAGACGAGCGGCGTCTTCAGCGTGGCGTGCACAAAGGCAGGCAAGCCATCATCCTGCACAAATAAAAGATGTTCGTAGCCGCGGAAGTAGGTGACAGTGGCTTCAAGATCGACCGGGATCTCCTGGTTGGCCTGGGTGTTGTTGAGGGCGGCAATCTGACGCAGCGAGGTCAGCGCAACGAGCGGCGCTGCAAGGGCAGCATGGGCCCAGCCAAGAACAATCGAGATAAGTAAAACGAAAGTCCGCATTTGGATGCACAGGTCAGCCAGCTGCCGCGTATTGGCTCCTGCTTGATCTATCGGCGGGAGCCGCTCGTGTATTAAAACCAAGAAATGCTTTATCGTAGTGAATTTCTATCTATCCAACCGGAGCCTTCATTATGCCGGAGACGGCCATCAAACGTCTAACCATCAGTCCGCTCGGATTTGCCGGGTTGGTATACTACGGATAGTACAGCGGTTTTTTTCGGTCTCAGAGATTCCGGAGGGTTTTGCCGGTAGACCCGGGTCAATTCCGGAGAGGGAAGACGATGGGAGCACTGCTGGAATCGATTCACTCGCCCGCCGATTTGAAGCGCCTCAACTATGTGCAGATGGCGGCGCTGGCCGAGGAGATTCGCGAGTTCCTGATTCAGACGCTCTCGAAGACCGGCGGCCACCTGGGGCCGAATCTGGGCGTGGTGGAGCTTACCCTGGCGCTGCACGCGGTCTTCAATACCCCCGAGGACAAGCTGCTCTTCGACGTCAGCCACCAGGCTTACATCCACAAGATGCTCACCGGGCGCATGGAGCGGATGGAGACGATCCGCCAGCCGGGCGGTCTGAACGGCTTCATGCTGCGCACCGAGAGCGAGCACGACGCCTTCGGGGCCGGCCACGCGGGGACGGCGCTGTCGGCTGCCTTGGGCATGGCCGTGGCGCGCGATCTGGCCGGCGGCAGGGAGCAGGTGATCGCCGTGGCGGGCGACGCGGCTTTTACCAACGGAATATCTTTCGAGGCGCTGAACAATATCGCCGAGCAGACCAAGCGGCTGATTGTCGTGCTGAACGACAACGAGTGGTCGATCGACCGCAATGTGGGCGCGATTGCCCGCTACTTCCACAAGATCGTCACCAATGAGCATTACAAAAACCTCCATGACTCGGCCAAGCGCATCGTGGAGAGGATCGGCGGCAAGACGGCGGTCGAGGTGGCGCGCCGGGCGGAAGAAGCGGCCAAGAGCCTGCTGTGGCCCTCGGTGCTCTTCGAGGAGTTCGGGCTGGAGTACTTTGGGCCGATCGATGGCCATAATATCCCTCTGTTGGTGGAGAGCTTCAAGTTTCTTAAAACGGTGGAGCACCCGGTGCTGCTGCACGTGCTGACGCAGAAGGGGCGCGGCTTCCAGCCGGCTCTGGACAAGCAGAAGAAGTTCCACGGGCTGGGCCCCTTCGATCCAGAGACGGGCGAGACCAAGCCGGTGGGCCAGCTCACCTTCGCCGAGGTCTTTGCCAAGACGCTGGTGCAACTGGCGGACAAGGACGAACGCATTGTGGCCATCACCGCCGCCATGCCCAGCGGCACGGGCCTGGATCTGTTCCGCCCGCACCATCCCAAGCGGTACTTCGACGTGGGCATCGCCGAGGAGCACGCGGTGGTCTTCGCCGCCGGCATGGCGACGCGCGGTCTGCGGCCGGTCTGCGCCATCTACTCGACATTTTTGCAGCGCGCCTTCGATTGCATCGTGCACGATGTGGCGCTGCAGAAGCTGCCTGTCCTCTTCTGCATGGACCGCGCCGGCCTGTCGGGCGACGACGGGCCGACGCACCACGGATTGTTTGACATCGCCTATCTGCGCGGTATTCCGGAGATGGTCCTGATGGCGCCCAAGGACGAGGACGAGCTGGCCGACATGATGGCGACGGCGCTCAAGCTTCCGGGGCCGAGCGCGATCCGCTATCCGCGCGGCGTGGGGCCGGGCACGGCGCTCAAGGCGGAGGCGCAGCCGATTCCCCTGGGCGAGGCCGAAGTACTCAAGGACGGCTCCGATGTGGCGATCCTGGGACTGGGACCGATGACGGAACTGGCCAAGGAACTGGCCGCGCGGCTGGCGGGCGAGGGCTACTCCGCGGCGGTCATCAATCCGCGCTTTGTGAAGCCGATGGACCGCGGGATGCTGGAGGAATTCTCCAGTCGCGTGGCGGCCTTTGTCACCATAGAGGACCACGTGAAGATGGGCGGCTTCGGCTCGGCGGTGATGGAGGCTCTGGAGGAGCTGGGCAGCACGCTTCCAGTGGTGCGCATCGGCTGGCCGGACCATTTCATCGAGCACGGCAAGGTGGACGATCTGCGCGCCAAATACGGCCTGACGGTGGATGCCGCCTTTGAGCAGGTGCTGCCGCTGCTCAAGCATCGGGAGCGACACGCGCTGGTTGCCGGGTAATAATTGTCGGTATATTATCCCAGCCTGTGATTGGTTTAGATAAGTTCATTTCGCTGCGCCCCTCCGGGGCGCGAAGTGATTTGTGGACCGCAGTCCCGGGGGTACGCTGCGCTTCACCCTGGGCTATTAGAGCATTTTCGCTTCACTTGTTGACATTACGAGCGCATCGAAGGTGGCTTTTTCTTGAGGAAAAAGCCGCTTTACTGCAAGGATTCTGTATACATCAGAATCGAAAATGCTGTAGCGATTGCCCCTCCGGGGCAAGGAATACGAACAACCTCATGCAATGGGCATCCGCCTCATGCAAGGTTTGTCGTCTCCCAGGCGCCCAAATGCGAGGGCACTCCACCCCACGGACGAAGACCTGTCCGTGGGGACCCCGAACCTGGGGCACCCGTAATGGGCACCCAGTCATGCGTGGCAGAGGCGCGCCGGAGACCATCATTTGTCAAGAGGCCGGAGACGAAGCGCACGAAAGTGGCGAAAAAGCAGCCCTTTTGCCTCCCAAGCGGCCACTTTGGAGCGGAAAACAGGCCGTTTTTCGGGGTTAAAGTTTACTGGATAATTAACAGAAAGAAAAGATAAACGATTGA
>Ga0302319_10000890_pt1 | contig 67061 bp, 59 predicted proteins | sample Bog_T0_2_FD_203319 | JGI IMG/M metagenome (GOLD analysis project Ga0302319, IMG submission 203319) | Peat permafrost microbial communities from Stordalen Mire near Abisko, Sweden - Bog_T0_2 | ecosystem: Environmental > Terrestrial > Soil > Wetlands > Peat | place: Sweden: Abisko, Stordalen Mire...
TAAAGTTTGACACGCTCTGTCGCGGTCTGATTAAATGGAAGAACACGTTGCTCCTCAGTAGCTCAATGGTAGAGCATTCGGCTGTTAACCGAAGGGTTGTAGGTTCGAATCCTACCTGAGGAGCCAATCTTTTCTATAACTTCCAAGCTAAAAACACGGAAGGCCCTCCCCGCGAGACGGCTACTTTGCCCATTTCTTTGCCCACCGTTTTTGGGCGCAGTTGCAGAGAGAGTTGCGGACCGTCGGCCATCCGCGCGTTAAAACCCTCGTCCTGAACCCTAGAAATGACTTCATGCACCATTAAGTGGACCATCGGGGAATGGCTTGCCCGGATCCTGAAACCATTGGAGCAATGTGGCGTCGCCGTGGCCAACGGCGAGCGCGGTGAGCTTAAGCATGAGCCTCCTTATTCGGCGTTGTCGGAAACCCATTCCGTACCCTGTGCCGGGCGAGGTGAGCGCGGTGGGCGTCGGTTAGGTTCAGTTGAACGGTCGGTTGGATACTCAATTGGTCGGCGGCAGCGGGCGTTAGCGCTGGTGAGCGCAGTATCCGGCCTTCATCGTCGAAGCTGACGAGCCCGGCGTCGAAGGCGGCGTCCCAGAGGGCGGAGAGTAGGAGGCCGTTGTGGACGTCGAGGCGCAGGGCGTCGGTTTCGCATTCGGCCCACGGCACGATGTGCGAGGCGCGGAGAAGGGCTGGGTCGGTGATTCCGGTCAGCGGGCAGCGGCCCTTCCAATACTCCATGAGCGCTTTGCGGAAAACGTCCTGGCCGACGCGCTGCACCACTAGCCGCTCGGCTTCCGTGGTGCGCGGGATGGAATTGGTCTTTGCAAGGAACTCCTTCAGCGGGGCGTCAGGCAGGCTGACGCCGAGGCGGTAGGTCCGGTCGAGGGCGTCGTGGAGTTCGTCGATGGCGTCGAACGAATACACGGTTCCGGCCGGTGCGTTCACGGCCGCGGTCGGAGGCGTGGCTGGCGGAATTCCGAGTTCAGTGGCGACGGCTGCAAGGCCGACCGCCAGTAGCCATGGACCGTCCTTCGAGCCCGCGCCCAGCCAGATATCGCCCTGCGCGGTGGTGGAGCGGAAGTGAAGCCAACCGGAGTCCAGCCCCAAGTCGATGCGAAAGCCATTGTCGAAGGCGGCCTTGTGGAGTTCGGTGCGAACGACGAAGGATGGGGGATTCTCGATCATTTCAAGTCGCCGGCTTCCATTCGGTTCCAGGCTTCCAGTACCAAGCGGCGGGTCCGGTATTCGCCGAACTTCTTCATCTCGTTGTTCTTGAGCACGCGGAAGGTTTCCGAGGGATAGTCCTCGCCCATCACGTCGGCCGGGTCGAGGATGTAGCGGAGTTCGTCGCGCGTTAGACCGTAGGCGCGAGCATACGAGGCGTCGAGTTCGGCACGCAGCACGGCGCGGCGGTCTTCGTGCCACTTGAACGGCGGAAGCGGACACCACTCCTGGGGGCGAGAGTACCAGGCAGAGGTGTCATAGACGTGTCCTCCAGTCTTGTCGCGATTTTCGTGCCACTGCCGTTCGATCGCAGCACGAAGCGTCGGGTCGGCGTTGTGCCAGACGTCGTCAAGAAAGACTTGTAGGTCCCAAGCGGTGCAGGTGAGCTCAACCACATTGCAAACTATCCTCGTCCGCGCATGGGCGCTCAACGCCGATGGTGGAGGTGCCGCGACTTGTTTCATCGTTTCCTGGGGTATGCTTGGTTGGTTTAACGAGTTTCTGAGGCAATAATCAAAAACCACGCTGTTGAACAGAGCGCACAGCATGCAGAGATCTATCGGCCCAGGCCCGACGGCGAGTATCCATCCGTATGACGTCGCACCATAAGGAATAATCGACGCAATAACGGTTCGCTCGTCATCGGACCGCGCTACGCGTCGAAACCCTAGTAGACCGGACGCGCAACTATTACGGTGCCGTGAAAGCCACTTGTTCGATTCCGCTGTTGGCGCGTAGTGCTGGCCAGTAACAACAAAGGACGATGACTGAAGCTCTTCAGCACGTGTTTCGACCAAGATGCCATTTGCCTGCGAAGCGAAGCGGTGGTTGTATTGGTGCCCAAGTCGCCCCTCAAATAGTCGATCGAATTGCTCTCTTCCGTTGGTGTACCTGCCTCCCGAAGATCGGAAGCCTTGCGCTTCAAGCCACTCGGACGAGCGGAAGAGGTGGGAGTCGTTCGACATGTGAAACATCGTTTTTAGGGACACGCCCCAGGGATTTCCGACATCGCTTCGGCGCTCGTCAATCAGAACCGGAACTCGCGAGTAAATCTTCGCTGTCAGTTCGGCATCATACCGTGAGCGGAATATGGGTACGGTTCGGATATTTGGATGGATGCACGCAATGTCGTCGGCGCTCAGAGTGAAGTGCCGTTGTTTGTCCCTGAAGTCGGCTTGTGTCCGAGAAAAAAAGCTAAAAGGAATGTCAATCGGGCCAGAGTTTCGACCTCCGGTAGTTAGGAGCGAAAACTTGAATCGTGCATGTCCGATCCTGTCGAAATATCCAAGGCCGGTCTGAAAGTCGTGCAGGCTTATGATTCTACGTTCCCGCAAGATCGACTCAAAGTACGGAGCGGTCGTGGCATCGGTTGCGATCCCGGTCGGAACAATTGCTCCAGCCCGTCCCGATTGGTTGAGGATGCTCCCGAAGAGTTCAGCAAATAGCGCATAAGTGTTGACGTCTCCCCGTCCGGTCAGCAGAAAGCGGCCGGCCTCTCGCGCAAAGATCGAGGATGCTTCAGCAGTGCGCTTTGCCACTTCGAATTCTTCAAACAGGCGGCGTTCCCTTGTTCCTTTTGGAGCTTTCATAAGATTGGCAATCATCTTGGTGCGTGCATCAGTGGTTGGAGCTAGCGCGATTCCGGCCTCGCGTACCGCAAAAAACTCCTGTTCCTGAAGCTTGATGCGCTCCCAAGGAGGATTGCCGATCACCACATCGAAGCCGCCTACCGACATCACTTCTGGAAATTCGAGCGGCCAGTGGAATACGCGCGCCCTATCAACCATCGCGCGGGCCGCACCCACCAATGGCCCATACACTTGTCCGCCGGACAGCGTCCGCCAAACATGGTCGGTCGTCGGCACCAGCGCGGCTCCAGGCTCGCGAGGAGCGTCCTTTTTCGGTAGCAGGAACGCCGCGATGTACAGGTCCGCCGCAACGCGCCAACTCCAAAGTTGACGCTCGGACTTCGCGGCGGCGAGTCGCTTCTTCTTTTCAGCGATTTCGCCGGTGGTGTCTTCGGGCAAATTGCGGACTGCGCGTAGCGATGCCGCCAATGGCGGCGCAGCGGGCAGCAAGTTCTTGCCACCAGTGAAGTCAAGCGTACCCTGTCCATCACGTTCGGCCTTGTTGCGGCGCTCGAAATACTTGGCTGCATCCTTGTCATCTCCCGAGAGAGGTTTGTAAGCAGCGTCCGGGATGCCCTCGCGAAGTACTTCGAGGTTAAAGACACCGAGGAGCGAATCGCCGCAGAGGATGCTCGCGTCTAGGAATCCGAGCGGCTTGCCGGGTTCGACAGTTTCAATCCACAGCGCCACCTTGGTGAGTTCGACGGCCATAGGATTTCGGTCCACTCCATGGACGCAGGAACGGACCACATCGCGCAAAGCATGGCGATAGTCCTGGGCCGAGGCGACGCCGCCGGTTCGGGCGCGCGCCACGCGTGCGGCAATTCTGCGCGCCGCCGCCAATAGGAAGTGACCGGAGCCGCAGGCGGGATCGATGACGGTGACGCCGAGCAATCCCTGAACCTTGCCGTTGGACTCGGATTCGACGCGATCGAGCACCGGGTCCAAGGCGCTATCGAGAAGCGTCTGCACCAAGCTATCGGGCGTGTAGTAGCTGCCTGTGGTCTTTCGCTGGTTGCCTTTGGTTTCGTCGCCCTCGGCGAAGCTGATGCCGCGTCCCTCATCCACCAGGATCGGGGTGAGTTCGAGGAGACTTTCGTAGACGGAACCGAGTTCTTCGGTTTCCATGTCCCGCCAGTTAACGGGGACCAGGCTCGCGTCGTCTTTGAGCCAGGCCAAGCGGTAGACGGCTTCCATGAGCGCGCGGTTCGAAAGGCGCGCTCGTTCGAGGTCGGGGATGACGTTGTCGAACAGTCCACCGAGCGCGGGGAGTGCGATTTTCGGTTGGCCCTGGGCGAGTCCGGCGAAGGTGATGAGCAGACCTTCCCAACGGTCGAAGTGCTGGTCCCAGGCGGTTCGGCGGATGGCGCGGTCGCGGAGGGCGCTGAGGGAGTAACCCTCGGCGTAAAGTTTGGCGGCGCTCGGCGAAGCACCGGGCGGATGGAGTAATCCCCGATCTTCGGCCACAAGTAGAAAGATGAGCCGGTACACCAGGCGAAGCAGTTGGCCGAAGAACTCCGGTAATGGCAGTTCGCCGGCAGTGACACGCGTGCGGAGGCTGCTGTTTTCTGGATGCGCGAGGAATCCATTGCCGAACGCCAGGAGCGCGGTTTCCACGCCGTCACGGAGGCGGTCCCGCGCTACCAGGCCTTCGCTTGCACCGGCCTCATGCCAGCGTTCGAGGGCGCAATCCGTCACCGGCGTTCCCGGCGCCCCAAAGCGTGTGGAATGGAAGAGTTGCCAAATAGCGGCGAAGTCGGCGAAGTTTTCGCTTTCGAAGATCTGGCGGAGGTTGACCTCGACAAAAGCCGGCCGCGTGAGGCTGGCGTTGTCGCGCATCAGCCGAACCTGGTCTCCGTTGGTGCAAAAGCCCCAGAGAGCCTGATCGGTGTGATTGAGCCAATCCTGCAAGGAGGAAGCAGCGGATCGCCTGCGGCCGAGTTCTGTTCCATGAGATGCGGAGAGGAAGGCGCTCGCGCGGTCCAGGTCGTCAGATGGAGGAACGATGACCACGGGAACGCGACCCTTCTTTGCTTCGAGAGCAATGGTCTGACCTTCGTCACGACGCGCTTCGACGTCCGTGAAACCAAACACCTGGCTGAGTAGCCCGTCCATTAGAGACAATGCCGCACCGGCGGATGGAGTGGGGCTGGCGGCAAAGTCCTTGAAGAGAGCGGCGCCGATTCGGAAATATCTGGCGATCTCGTCGCGCAGTGTAAGCCCTTTGGGGACCGCGTAATCGGCCTCGGTCTGATTCGCGGCGCCTCGCGCGGCGATTCGCGCAAGCATGGCCGACGAAATGAGGCCACCTTCTAACGTAATGGTGTCGAATACGACCGACGAAGAACGCCGCGCCCTCGAAGCCTTAGCGTTGGTGGAATGTTTTGCGGCGGTTTTCTTCGCCGGTGCCTTGTTTTGGGCCAATTAGATGCCCCCCGGAATCAATGCGAAGACGCCCATCACGTCAGCGGGCAAGACTGGCTCAACCGTCACGCGCGGGACGTTGATGCCGGCTGTGCGAACGCGGCCATGGTCTTTTGCGAGCGATGCGGCTCGTTGTCGGGCATATGCCGCTATTGGACCGTCGAGCAATGCCGAGACTCGGCTTCGAGCTTGTTCCACCATGCGGTCCCGAGCAACGTCTGCAAGATTGCCGCTGGCATTTACTTCAAGCAGGCTCCACGCGGCTGCGCCATCGGCGCACGGTGATTCGGCGGTTCCTTCGAATGCGATTGCTGCGGACTCTTCGACGAGCAACAACTTCTCCTTGCGCCCTCGAATCACCAGTTTGAAGCGCAAGCGAAGGAGAGCGAGTGTTGTGATTATTTTGACAGCCGGGGTCAGCCACGCGCCGGCCCGACCGATCGGCGGTACAGGGCTGGCACTGGGATCGAGTGCCGCTTCGAGGAGCGCTTCGGCGAGCGTCGCCGGTAGAGGATGGCTTCGGACCACAACTTCCGCGTTAGGCGGGGCTGGTTCCTCAAAGCCTAGCCGGATGGAGCCTTCGAGGCCGCGGGCAGCCAGCCGTTCTTTCAGCGTCACGGGCAGTGCGCTCAAGTGCGCCTGTGGCACAGTTCCACTCAGATCCAAGGGAGCGTCCAGTCGGCTCAGGGCGCGTTCCACGAAACGACGAACTTCGGCGGGTCCACCCATGAGCTCCCGCCACCGGCGCCATTCGGGTGCGACTTCCTGGGGCTTGATCGCGTTCTGGGCGAATCGAGCGCGGGAGCGGCTTTCGCCTTCCTGCGCATCGCGCCATCGCGTCTCCATGCTTCGGGCATCTTGGTCGAAGCCAAAATCTAAACTCAACTGTGGTGATTTGCCCTTGCGCAGAAGCACCGCATTCATCAGAGCGCCGGTAACAGCTCCGCGCTCCTCCGGTAATGGAACGGTTACGCCCGTTGCTTTCCGGATGGCTGCGGCCTTACGCAGAATGACATCAAGCACCGCTCCATCGATCGCGCTATCTGGGGAATAGAGGAGAACGGAGCGAACAATGAGCGAGGACTGGCCGAAGCGGTCCACTCGACCCTCACGCTGTTGGTGGCGCGTTGGATTCCACGAGAGGTCGTAGTGGACGACGGCGTCAAAGAGAGTCTGGAGATTAATGCCTTCCGAGAGGCAGTCGGTAGCAACAAGCAACCGCTGCATCGCGGAGCCCATGTCGTCGACGCGAGCGCGGCGTTCGTCAGAGGGAAGTACTCCAGTCACCGCCTCGACGCGGAGATGAGGAAAAGCCTTGCGCAGTCCCTCCGCGACGTGTTCCGCAGTGGCGATGAAGCGGCAGAATACGACGGGATTGGCTCCCTGGGCGACCAGCGGTTTAAGGAGCTCAACGACGGCGGATAACTTCGGGTCTTTGGCCTTGACCAGCCGGTCCGCCTGCGCGATCAACTGCTCCAGTGCTTCGTCCTTCGCGAGTCCTGATGCAGGTTCGACATCAATCGACTCGGCTTCATCATCGTCGAAGACCTGTTCCCCAAGCTTGTCCAGATCCCCGGAAAGCCGATTGCGGAGGGCGCTGGCTGCGGCGGCGGGAGACGATCCAACGCAGCGCATGAGTGCCAGCGTTCCCCAGAAAGCGAGGCGTCTCCGGTGTTGATCCTCTCCCGAGGTAGACACTACGCTGAGGCAATAGTCGAGGACGGCTTCGTGAAACGAGAGATGAGCGGAATCGAGCGGGTAAGGCTGTTCGGTTGTCTCATGGCGAGGGAAAGAGCGGTCTTCACCCCAATCGCGCCCGGTGATATCGACGCGCTGCCGTTGAACGAAATGTCGCGCCAGGCGGATTCGCGAATCTTCATCGTCCAATGCACCCAAAGAGAAACCAGGATCGAGAAGGCCGAGTAGCCGGTCGAAAGCGGCCTCATCTCCACTGTGCGGCGTAGCGGTCAAAAGAATGAGATGGCGCTCCTGATCCTGGGAGAGGAGCTTGAGCAGTTCAAACCGCTGCTGCCTGCCTTGATGCGCACCGACGCACGCGTGTGCCTCGTCGACAACAATGGTCTTGGGACAGGATCGTGCGAAGCTGTCGCGCCGCTTGTCTGCTTTGATGTAGTCCAGGCTCACGACCGTGAAGGGATGGGCGTCGAAGAGTGTTTGCGACGCGGGTAGTCCCCGTTCCAGGCGGGCCGCGGTGGCGGCGGTGACAGCCACGGCATCGAGGTCAAACTTTGTCTTAAGTTCGGTGGTCCACTGCTCCACCAGGTGCGGAGGACAGAGCACTGCGATCCGATCAACCTCGCCGCGGTCGAGCAATTCGCGGATGATAAGGCCGGCCTCGATGGTTTTACCGATACCGACGTCGTCCGCGATCATGAGCCGCACGGTTGGGAGGCGAAGCGCCATCAATAGAGGAACCAATTGGTAGGCGCGTGGTTCGAACCCGAGTCTTGCTGCCGATCGGAATGGGCCTGCTCCTCTTCTCAGCGATAGACGAAGTGCGTCCGCCAGAATTCGCGCGGCGTCCTGAGTTGCCAGCACCTTTGAGTCGGGTAATCCAAAGCGCGCCGGCCTGACGGGATCGCGCTCTAGTTCTGGACGCAGGTACTGAATGTCCGCCTCAGCTCCGGATAGCGGTCGAAGGCAAAGCCAATCGGCCTCTGGGGACGGCATGGCCACCCATTCCCGCCCGCGCGCAAAGACGAGATCCCCTGGTGCGAACTGGGTACTCATTGTCGGACTCCCAGCAACCTCACGAGTTCGGCGGGCGCTTCACTGGAATTGTTGTCAATGTGAACAACGGAAAAGCCAAGAGCCTCCAGAGCGGACCGCTGTTCTGGTGTGAGTGCGATTTCCGATGCCACTACTAGATGGGAGCGCCACACAAGGGGGAACGACGTGCCGGCGACCAGTAGGGGATTCGGATCGGGGTCTGGCACGCCTGCGCCGTTGATTCGTGCGTTCAGGCTATTTGTGTTGTTAGGCTGCTTGACCACCATGGGGATTACGTTAGCGCGTGCGAGGCGAAGCAGAGTCTCCAGAAGTTCGGGATCTGTGCGGTCAATGTGTTCGTGGTCCGGTTGGTTGTAGTAGGACAGGAGGCACCGATAGCAGCCCTTCACACATTGAGCATTTGCATCTTCGACTAGGTCGGCGGGGTCGCCCGTGCCAATAGCAAAATCGAGATTCTGGAAGTGCATTAAGCCAAGAGCGGACCTGGCAACATCGGCGAGTCGTTTCGGTTCTGATACCAGACGCGTCAATACTCCGGCTCCGCCCTCTGTTGCCTCAAACGCGAGAATGGCCTTTCGGTTATCTCGGTTCGGCACTGGCTCGGTGAGCGTCTCACCCTCTTCCAACTGGAATACGGTCTCAAGGCCGCGTGTGAATGCATGTTGAAGCGTGGTAGTAGTCACCATGGACCGAGGTTCCACAGCCAATCTGAAAAGCGCCGCGTTCTTATTGTCTTCCACGATTGGGACGATCCGTTGCGGGGCAGCACTGTCGGGTGGCGCCTGATCCGCGTCGCCGTCGTTGGCTTCCTCGGGGCTGCCGACCCAACGGCCGGAAGCGGGTTCGATCCCGAAACCGAGAAGACTCTTCTCTTTCCTGCGCCGAAGCCCTTTATTGACTCTGCTTATCGTAGCGCCGGGTGCGTAGTCGATTCGCAGAATAGGCCCATGTTCGTCCTGCGCAATTGCAGAGGTCACATCAAATCGCCCATCGCGACGTGGCCAGGAGAACACCGTTTGAATCTCGAAACCCTGCCGCTGTCTGTCTTCGTCGTTAGCGGTGATTCGTTCGGCCGGCTTGGTTTCGACGTTGTCGATTCGAACAATGTTGCGGATCGGATTGACGCCACCCATGTTGGCGTTGCAAACGTGACAACGTTCAGGCTCGGAGTCGTGCGCGGCCCCGCATTGCTCACAGACAAAAAGAGTTTTGGTGGCCAGGCGTCCTCCATCCGCATTACGCTGTTCTGGCGAGAGTTTGGCTTTGTGAACGCGGAACGCGCGCCCCTCGTGATAGATAAGACTGCGCGGCCCAAACTCAGCGATCGCGAGGAACCGCGCACGCTGTAGGTAGGCCGCTTTGGGCCCTCCCGCACCGAGGGCGGGAACATAGGCGTAGATCGGTAAACGCGGAAAGTTATATCCTGGCAGGAAGCCTTCTGTCGCCAAGTAACGGTACGTGTAGAAGTCCGACCCGCCGGTGGATCGGCCCTTTTCGAGCAGTGCGAGTTGCTCATTGGCCTGCGCTTGTGCCAGTTTTGCGTCGCGGCGTTCGCCGCTGCTGAGCCCGTGCATCTCGGACTTGCGATTGGCTTCCATCAACTGTGCATGGGCACTCAGATAAAGTTGCCGCCAACGTTCGAACGCAGACGAGAATCGGCAAGGCGCGGCGGCGGAAACGGCACTCACGAACGAGTCGCGATCCGCGGCCCACGGAGCGTTCTCGATGTTGAGCTCGGCGCTCACACTCTCCAGGATTCGGAGCATGGCCACGCTCGCCCGCTTGGCGAGGTCGCTGGCGGAGAGATTGGCTTCGATCTCCTTCCGAATGGGCAAGTGTGCGATACCGAGGTCCAGAACATGGGGGATGTCCTCTTTGAGATTCTGACCGGATTCGGCGAGCCATACCGCGTGAAGATGAGATTCGATCAGATCGCGATTCGCCAGCTCGAGGGCCGGTGGCCGAACGATACCACTTACCATCTCCTGGGGCTTCCCAAAATAGTGCTGGTCGTGAGGGCTCTGTGCGGCACAATATGTAACCACCAGCGCTGCTTGGCCTGACCGTCCGGCACGGCCAGAGCGTTGGGCGTAATTGGCCGGTGTTGGCGGAACATTGCGCAGGTAGACCGCATTCAGCGCTGAAATATCGACCCCGAGCTCCATCGTCGGCGAGCAGAATAGCGTCGGAAGGAACACGTTTGGCTCGCCTTCTTCCCGCAGTTTTTCCTTGTCGCGTTCCAACTTGTCACGGTCCTCAGTCCCCCAGCGAAAACGCCATTCGCGCCATTCGCGGCGTTCCTGCTCGACCTGGGCCGTGTGTTCGCGGCTTTCGAGGCCAAACAATCCTTCGCCACCCTGAGCCAAGGAGTGAGCGAGAGTTTCATAAAGGTTGACGAAGTACGTGTTGACGGGCTTTGCATCATCCCGGCCTGTGCCTTCAACCAAGCGGATCGCGTTTGCTTCCAGCCGCCAGCCATCGATATCGAATGTTGTTGGAACCCGGCGAACGAGCTGGTACCGCTCCGCGATTTCCAGGAGAGACCGGACCACGTCTAGATAAGCTTGTGCGGAGAGCCGCCCACCCCACATCTCGGTGCGATTCAGTTGCTTCGCGAGCCTGCTGCGAGGTCCACCACGAACGATGAGCGGTTCGCCTCGTAACTGGACGTCTTCTCGACGCGGGGCGTCGATCATGAGGGCTGCCGCAATACGGGGATTCTCCTGTTGGGCGATGGACCAAGGGTGACGAAGGGTTTGCCTGGCTGCGGTGGCGATGATGTCGACCATGGCTGGGTCCAACGCGTCGGCAGTGACGGCCAAGCCCCGGCGAAGGGTATCCAGAAGGATGAGCAGTGCTTGTCGGCGCTTTTCCGGAGAGAGGCGGAGCACTTCCGGCGCCGCGGACGCGAAGGCTTCCGGATCGGCTACCGATTCATCAACTCCGACGTACGCCGCCCGAATCAGCCCCAACTCTTCCAGGCTTGGATTGGTGAACCTCCAACCGCGACGCTGGTCGGCCCAAACACGATGAGCGAGAACACGAGAAAGGGCGCGTTCGGCTTCAATCAATCCAACTCCAATCACTTCCGGACGCGATAACCACTCGGCCCGCCTCGCTTTATTGACCGAAGTGAAACCCAGCGCGGATTGTAGGCGCCGCCCGAATTCATCGTCGCCGAGACCGCTTTGACCGGCTGCCCGGACAGCAGTCAGGGTTGCCGCTCGAAAGAGCGAAACAAACAAGAAATCATTGAAGTGCCCAGCTTGGAGAGCTGCGTCCTGGCGATTGTCTGTAAACCCCAGAAGCTTTCGCTTATCAGCCTGAACCTTATTGGCTGGTCGATTCATCCATCGCAGTGCGCTGGACACCAAGAGGGTAGTTGCCGAACTTCGACCTTCCGCGGAAAGGCCGGCGAGCTTATTGATCTCGCGAGCTTGTCCAGGTGGTTGATCCTTGCAGTTTGGACAGAACCGAAACTTTCCGGGCAGAAATAGGGAATTCTTGCCATCGGTCCCAACTTTGCCTGTCGCGCCGACCGCGATTCGCTGGGGCGCGAGAGGGCGCCTGTCTGACCTCAACCGCCTGACACCACCCGGCCCGATCTCTGTCCATTCTTCTGGAAAATCTTCTGCCTCGCCAGAGAATCCATAATCCGGATCGTCATCCGGCTCCGGCATGAGGTATCCCGCCTCCTCGTCCGAATCTTCATCTTCAATCGGCGTCTCGTCTATGGCTCGGGGCAGCACATGGCGAGCGTTGTCTCGACTTGCGAGAAGCACCGGATGAAATTCCTGCCCGCAGGTTCGGCAGAAGAACGTGGGATAGAGGCGAGAGTCCGGATCGGCTGGATCGAATCGTTGGCCTTCTAGCGTTACCCGGCGCTGTCCGGCACCCTTCAGGGTCGCATAGACGAAGCCGGCGCCGGAAATGAATCGGTGGAGCTTGAACGCCAAGAAGGCCCGCTCGCCCTTCCCGCCCCGTTCCACGGCCGGTTTGCTCATCAACGTCAGCATGTTCTGAAGTTGCAGCCGGCACCGCGTCTCATCGCGGTCAGCGTCCTTCGCCAGCCGGGCCGCTGCCTCGCGGATCGTAATGGGGTCGCGACGGCTTAGCCGTTGCCCGTCTCGGAGTCCGATTTGAAGCTCAATCCAGATCGCCAGAGGATGCGAACGGAGAGCATCATCGCCAAGTGATCTGGGAATTTCCGAGTCGACTGCTGACGCCAAGCTCTGCCGAGAGACCTTTACGGCGGCATCGGTGGCTCTTTCTAGGCTTTCGTCGATGATGGCGTCAGGTGTGACTCTCACTCCGAAGAGACGAGTCGCAACCTTCGCCACTGCAGCCGCACGAGTTTGGTCCTCTCCTTCATTGGCCATGGTCGCCGAGGTGCCGATGCAGATTGGCACCTTGTTTCTGCAAAGACGATCGCGGACCCGGCGAACGAGCATCGCTACGTCGGCTCCTTGGCGTCCACGATAAGTGTGGAGTTCATCGAGCACGAGGAAATCGAGCCCTTCCGCATTGCCGATCACCGTCTGGTCCCGCTCACTCTGTCGCGTCATGAGCAGTTCAAGCATCATGAAATTCGTGAGGAGGATATCGGGTTTTGCAGTCTTGATCAGATCCCGTTCCTCGTTGTCCTCTTGCCCTGTATATCGAGCAAAGGTGGGTCGCAACGCTTCTGGAAGGCCAGCCTGCTCTACGAACTTCTGGAGCTCCTGCATCTGGCTATTCGCCAGCGCATTCATCGGGTACACGATGATCGCCCGAGTACGCGGTTTATCACCAGCCGCTCGCGCTCGGATAGCTGCGTCGATGATCGGGATGAAGAAACAGAGGGACTTTCCAGAACCTGTCCCCGTTGTGACTACGAAACTATTGCCTTTGGAGGCTTTTGCGACAGCCTGTGCCTGATGCCGATACAAAGTGATCGGAGAATCACCAACGCGAAAGATCTTCGCCGTGTCTGGATGCAAGAATCCCTCTTCCACCAACGTCTCGACGCTCGCGTCGCGTTCATAGTGGGGATTGATGCTAATCAGTGGCTCGGGCCAAAAGCGCCCCGTTGCGTAAAGAGCATCGACCTGAGTTCGGATATCTTCAGCCCGAATCTGCGTAAATGATCTCGCAAACCGCTCGTAGTCTCCGATGATTGATTGATCCAAGTCAAAAACGTTCACGCATCCTCCAACACTTCGTGCCCACCAAGGGACCTATATCCGCCCCTTCATGCCGTCCTCACGGCACGGCCTCCAGATACCGTCTGCATTAGCATCCCTATGCAGTTTAGATCGCTTCATCGGAACGATGGACGGGGCGAAGTTTGTTGGCCCTGCCCGACATCGTCCGACTTAGTCTGCTTTAACAGCCGTCTGCGCTTGTAGAGTCATGGGCTTCCCAACTCGTCTTTTTGAGCGGTTGCGTTAATCTCGGCCTCCAGGTTTCTTAATTCATCAAGAATGTCTTGGAATTGAGGAGGTGCACCGAACAGCATCACTTGCATCTCTTCGTAGTCCTGTGCGAGGTCCTCCACTTGCGAAGGTGTCGTCGGGAGCAGTTTCAACGAGCCCGGAACCGCGAGATCATACCGAGCCCAGGCGGACGGATAGAACCGCTGTTTGAACGCAACCACGTCCAGCAAGAGCTTGGGGTCGGCAAGTGCCGATGCCCTGACGCGACTCACAGCGAGCTTGTAGAGATCGTAGTAGTGTCGCGAATAGCGTTGCGGGATTAGGGTTTTCCGGTGCGCCTCCTGATGAAGAATTGTCGCCTTCTCCCAGAAGGTCCGTTCAGCTGCGATTGCCACAACTTCGCAGGCCGGGTTTTCGAATACCTCGGGCACGACGTCGAAGGCGTAGGGCCGGATCACGTGCGTAGCGGAGGGAACCCACGAAGCAAGCGGGCCGATTTCGAGGCGGACTTCGGGGCGGATATAAGCCTCCGCAAAAGCTGCAGGATACCGGACATTGACACTATGCGGATCGTCCCGATCGACGGTAGCCGACAGCCCGACGCCTTCCTGTCGGAGAAGATCTTCCAGTTCCGGGCAAAGCGTCTTGGCGATGTAGTCCGCCGCAAGGCGGTTTATTTCTTTGTTGAAGTGGTCCTGCTTACTTTTTGAAGCGAAGTCTTCCATCGGGTCCCTGAGGCCGGCGCCGAAGCCGATAACCTTCCAATCGAGGACCAGATCAATGTCTTCGGAGAAACGTTCGATCAGGCCGTGTGCCTTCGAAAGAGATGTCCCGCCCTTGAAGACCACAGATTTTCCGAACCGCGATTTCTGGAAGAGAAATTTCAGCACTACGCAGACCCAGAAGTCTTTCTCGATGATTGTTGGCCTGATCCCAAGGCGAGCCGCCGCCTCGCTGAAGATGTCGCGCCGGTACTCCGCCGGCCGCCGCGCGAGTTTATCCATTCGCGCCCTCTTTGGCGATTTCCTGAATGGCGGCGTAGACCCACCCGGTAGCCGTCTTCGTATCGAGGAGTATCCGCTGTCGAAGGGCCGAGTCGAACTGCCTGCGGATCTGTGTAATGACTTGGGGTGTGATGCGCTCTTCGCCAAATGCTTTTAGTGCATGCACGATGAGGCGACTTTCCGGTAACTTGAAACCGGCCTCCTTTAGCGCCGTGTGCTCAAAGTCTAGCTTGTTTCGGCCCACAGTGTAGGAGCGGTCCGGCCCATCGGAGAGATAAACCGCGCGCGCGGGAACCTGCGTCGACAGGCCGAGTAGATTCTGAGCCGTCGCTCCGTCGGGCTGGATACGCCAAGCGAATTTGCGAGCGAGCGCATGAGCGATCTTATCGATATCCGGGCTTGTTGGGCCTCCCAGCGCCTCACTATGCCGGGGGTAATCGTAGATGCCGCGAATGACCCTTCGAATAACGCCTTCGTGCTCCCGGCGATGCAGCGCGGAATCGATTGTCGAACGAGCTCCCAAATCGGCAAAATCTGCCTGGGAGAAGGCCCACCCCCTCCCATTGCCATAGATTCTGCTAAGTATCTTTTGTTCAATGGCTTGTTGCATTCGGATGCGCCTGCTCCTGCATGAAAAAATACCACATTTTTCTTGCAAGACACAGGGTGCGACGAGGAGGTCCACCGGCCGAAGGTCAGAGTGATGAGCCGCGAACAAAGCCTGACCAACGCGACCGTCGGCCCAGGAGGCAACTACGTCCATCCAGTTGCTCAACCGGTGAACAGGTTGCCGTCTCGTGTCCGTCGATCATGATCGGTCGCAATTCGGGGAAAAAGCGTCGGCACGATAGCCGATAGCAGCGCGGCGGTCAATAGAGTGGAATGCTCGGCGCGCAATTCCTCCATCGCATAGGCCGCGCTTCCGAATTTGGCCTTCATGCCTCCTCCCGGTTGAGCTTGGTCCTGTGGCCGGTCCAATGCCATCATGCCGAGGTCGGCATTATGGCCAAGCTCATGCAGAGAGGTTGCCGCCCGGTCCTGCGGTCAGTCACTGTGCTCGGAACGCGCCCGCACAGTCTCACGACTAAACGGCTACTTTCGCCTTCGTTTTTGTGAGGGGCTGCGGACTGACTTTCGTCCCAGTGTCCCCTGCACCCTCAGTCTTCGTCTTGTCATCGGGAATTAGGGACGCCACCGCCCGACGTTTCGCCTCCATGCGGATATGCGAATAATGCTTGAGCATCCGCTTGGACACATGGCCGGCGATGTCCATGATGGTTTGATCGCTCGCCTCGCCCGATTCGGCCAGGCCGGTGATGAACGTGTGACGGTTGTCGTGCCAGCGACCCTTGACGCCGGCCTTCTCCCGAATCTTTCGCCAGACCGTCTTGAAACTGGTGCACGGCTTGGTTGGATCGGTGGGTTGGGGCTTGCCAGCCGGAAAGACAAACCACTCAGCTTTGAGTAGCTTGAATTTCTCCAGGTACCATGCAGAATATGTCTTCAAGACTTCGAGGGCCAGAGAGTTGAGAGGGATGGTTCTGCCACTCCCGGCGTCGGTCTTGGATTCCCCGACGACGAGGTAAGCCTCGGGAAGATGCATGCGGCCCCACTGGAGTTCACGAAGCTCCTTGTCGCGCAGCCCACAGTTGAGCACCAGTACTAGCGCCGGGTAGATCGCCTTGGAGCGCCGCTTCTTTGCCTCGTCATACAGCAGCCCCTTCTCTTCGGAGCCGTACGCCTTGCCGATGTCCGTGCGGACGGCTAGCTTTAACGCCTTTTGGCGTTTCAACTTCACTCGGATGCTATCGCCCTGCTCACCGAGAAGGCGGAGCAGAAACCCCACCTCCTCGTTGATAGTCTTGGGGGCGGCCTTCTCTTTCAGGCGAGCCGTCTGAAACTCCTTCACCGTCTTCTCGGTGATTTCGACTGCCATTTGCTTGCCCAGGTGTCGCGTGAGATGGTTCAGAGCGTATTCGGCGAAAGTCCCTGACTTCGCCCGAACCTTGTAGCCTTCCAGGTAGGCGTCGGCCAGGTCCTTTACAGTCCGGATTCGTTCGTCGCGGTTACCGACAAGGCCGTTGAAGCCTTCTTCGAGTTCGCGATGCCGCTTTTGCTCGGCTTGCTTCGCCAGCGTTTTCGATGTCGTCTTGGACGATTCGCGGATGCACTGGCCAGCGAAATAGAACTTATACCACCACACCGCAGCCGGTTTTCGCTTGCCAGTCTTTGGGTCCTTAAACTTCGGTCGAAATACCGACATGTTGGTTGTCCTTCTGCACGGAGTTGTTGCCGCAGACCTTGCCACTCCCCTTTGGCCTTCCACCCTTCTTGCCGTTCTGTCGCGCAATTTCTTGAAGCCGGCTCAATCCGAGACGCGCCAGGCGCGCCTCATATGATCGCTTGCCGAGCCACGATGTGAATTCCTGAAGTTGTGAAGGGTCCACGTCAATATCCTAAACTGTTTCGGTTTAATCGTCAAGCGTCGGGAACCGACAGCGACCCCCATTGCGGCGAGCGCCGCCGATTCACGCCGTCGCCGTTCCGCGCGCGGTACGCCCACCAGATGCTGTTGTCGCGAGTGTTCCGCCCGCCGGCAAAGACTCGATCCAACGGTTCAGTTCCTCGGCAGGATACCGAACGAGTGAGCCTACTTTCAGGAAGCGTGGACCACGCCTCTCAAGGCGCCACCGTCTCAAGCAGGCCAGGCTGACGCGGAGTCGGTCGGCAACCTCAGGTTCCGTCAACAGCACTCCAGCCACACGATTCTCTCCACCATCCCGAAATGCCGGCGGGATCGCTGTGGATGTCAATGGCGCAGACACGCTCTGCCGTGGACCGCCCACTGCTCCGGGTCCACAGGACGCTCGCGGTTTCATGAGAAGATCTCCTTCCTTTCCCCGTTTCCGTTTTCAGCCGCATGTTCCGCTTCGGGATGCCGAGGCTCTCGGCTGATTCGCGACCGTGTCTGGAACCTGCGATCAACGGTTTCGAGCCGTTCCAGCGCGTCGAGCAACTGCAGTCCAGCCTCGCGTAACTGATCTGACCGCGGGCAGAATTGCTCCGTGTGCTTAATTGCAAATCTAATGCGGTCGATGGCAGCTCGGGCCTGGTAGGCCATCTCAAACTCAATTGCTGAGGGTCTCGAATTCACTTCTTCCTCGATGGCTTGAAGGATCTGATGCATGATTTCGGAACTCATAACTCTCCCCACGGACTATTTTTCGCGCCCCGTGCAGCGGTCGTTCGCCGTTCGATTCTACAGTCCGACTGGCGCCGAGCGCGATTTATCAGGTACGCGGTGGTTTGGACGACGAGGAGCATCGAAGCGACCACAAAGAGGAATACCTGTTCTCCGCTGGTGACAGTGTGGCCAAAGCCGGCGTTGTGGTCGTCCGCGAGAACGGTCACCGCCAGCGCCGCTACGGCTATGATGCTGCCAACAAGACCGGCTAGCCGCATTCGAAGTTGGAGATCCGTTTTCTTGACCATTTTCTCTCCGATCCGTTTGGCGAAAGTGCGCTGTCGGCAAGTGCCGTGACGGTTCAGGCTCATGCTTGACAGCAGACCTGAACGCAACCATCAGCTTTGTCTGAAACGACTGTCACTAGCGTCGCTCCGCGCTCGCGATGCCCGCGTGCATTCAACCTCGATCATGCCGAGATCCGACGGGATCAGTGGCCCAAGACATTTCCGTTGTTGGGCATCCCGCTCCGCCGCCGAAGCTGCCCCGGCTCAGCTGGCAGGGGGTTCGCCTGTATCGGAGCGTATGGAGCATCAAAAAGAATGTCCCGGTTGACGCGCACGGTGAACTTGTAGCCGACCGGCACCTTAATCGTTGGCTGAACGTTGAGATTGCGCCTCGTTATCATTGCGCCGGTCTGGCTCATCTCGCGGCCGATTGACGCCGTGGCGGTATCGCCAACGCTCGGATACGTCAGAGCGCTTTGTGTGTTGCGCTGGGAGAGATCGAAAGCGGCGGAGAAGGCGCTCGTCAACGCGGCGAATCCGAAGAGGCGTTTGTAGTGATGATCGACGTCATAGCGAAGCCCGGAATTTCCGTGGGAGTCGAGGCCGACCATGCCGTTGATGTCTACAGAGGAAGCATCAGGGAAGATGATTCTGTCCCACTCGACCTGGACGCCGTCCTGTCCATAGGAAATCCGTGAATCGTACTTGCCGACCAGCCGGGCGCCCTGGGGGATCAGCAGGTATCGCCCACTCGCGGTGTCGAACACATTTGAGGCGATCAGCGCCTTGATGTCGCCCGGAAGATCAGAATTTAGGCTCTGTTCGAGCACAGCCGGAATCTCCCAACCCGCCTTGATCTCGTAAGAACTGAGCGGCGCTGTCCGAGTGGAGCGCAAGTAATCGTCGGTCTTGCGCTGCTGTGCCGCCGCGAGGAATGCTGCCTTCCCTGTCTGCATGTTCTGGCTTTCGTAGTCCGGATCGTTCGGGGTGCCAGTGGGTGAAAGGGAAACCGCACGCTCTAAAGCCGGAGAAAGCGCGCTAGGACTGCGGCCACCGAGAGCCTGACTCAGCGCCGCGACTTGAGCGAGATCATCGGCGCCAGAAGGAGGAGCGCCTACTCCTGGAAAAGAGGCGAATGATGATGCCCCGCTTCCGGAGCGAATGCCCGTTGGCGCAATCATCGCTTCTTGCTCCCGCTGGTACGCGGCGGCGATGCGCCGCTCCTCCAGAGTCGGCTCAGCGACGGTGTTCACGGTTTGCGGATGGCCGGACTGAGGGGGTTGCCGCACTACAACGCGGTCTTGAGGATATGCCGCGCAGGGCTGCCCGTTCTCGGGATTAAACCGATAAGGTTGTCCTGTCCGCGGATCGAATCCGCATGATTGGGTGCCAGGCAGTGCCTGGCCGAGATGCGATTGTCCGTTGCCGGCGCCCGGTGCCTGCAATTGATTCTGGTCGCTCCCGACAAGCGAAGCGTTTCCTGCCGGGATCTCCTTTTCTACCTCGGTGGCGGATGCCGTGGCCGGCCCTACTCCGCTGGGGAGGCCCGCGTCATGAGCTGCCGCTTGGGCGCGAATCTGCCGCCGGTATCCACCGTAGGCGAACGCCAATAGCAGTCCGAGCACCACCAGGCCAACAGCCAGCCCCGCACGTTTGCTGATCCGCACGGAGGTATTGGGTTTGGGGTGCAGATCGAGCCCAGCAGGCGCTTCAATCGGCTTAACATCCTGCGTATTGCTATCGGAACTATCCTTTAGGTTGTTGTTCACGGCTGATCTCCACTTTCTGAGCCTTCTTGCCGGCCCCCAGAATGAGTTGGGCGCGATCGAACACACGATCTACGATGTAGGTCTGCTCTTGAACGCGATAGTTGGTCATCTCCCCCTTGCCATCGGAACCCAACACCACGAGGACAGGCGCCTCGCGGTTTTGGATGTCGGCGCGCATCTGGATGTAAGTCTTCGATCCGTCGTCGAACACGCGGACCGGGCGGAGTTGCTCATTGGCGCCGGTGATTTTGTAGTTGAAGTGCAGCTTCTCCGCCGTGATCATCGCCGGCATCAATTGCGCCTTGCGGTTGCCATCTTGCGCAAGGGCGCGCTGCTCCAATATGTGCTGCTGCCACTTTTGGCTGTTGTCTTCGTCCGGATAGCTGAAGGCGACGCGAGCAACGTAGTCCTGCGGCTTTGATACCAAGCGCAGGTAGTACGCTCGACGATCCGTGGTGATGAGCAGGTTCGTATCCAGGCCAGGTTCCTGCGGTTTCAAAATGATCACCGAAGTAGACTGCTCACCCTGCCCATACATTGCCGGTGAAATATTCCAGCGAACTGAATCGCCGATTTGCGGTTCGCCCGTGATCCTCTCGCCCGCCTGCAACTCGATCATGCAAACCCGCAAGGGGGCACAGACTACGATAGGCAAGCCAGCGCCGTACGCGAATAGAACGCGTCCGTCAGGTCCGGTCGCAGGGGTATTTTGACCGCCGCGCCATGTCTCACTCATACGAACAGCCTCGAGGGCTGTCGGGTTGAGCGGCACATCCGTCCGTGGTTGAAATCCCTTAGGCACCTTTCCGTCGATTTCTGGACTTACAACGGGCAGCGCGGGACCAGCAGCTTTCGTGGGGTCCATCGCCGTTGGGTCCTGAAGCACACGAAGCTGGCCGCCATAATCATAATTCTGGATTGCCGGGTCCACCTGGTCCCGCTTCTGGGAGGACTTTTGCGTCGCTGGAACACGCTTGACTTGGACCGGCGGCGTCGCCGGGGACTGCGCGACTAGCAACGAGACACAAACGACAAGGGCCATTGCCCCCGAACAGATTCGTCTATACATGTTGTTCTCCTTATGAGTCTGGACTACAGAACCTTTGCCCAACTGGCGGCAGTCACGTACAGTCCCAGCGGGTTGATTCGAGCCTGCCGCTCCTCCGTGGGAGAGTTGAGAGCGATCATAAACGATCCCTTCCAATGGTCCGTGGACTTGACGCCGCCGAACAGATCACGCGCCGTCTCAACCCAGTCCACTTCGAAGGTCCGGTCACTGGTGGGAAGAACCGTCTTGACTTCGACGGAGACCGTACCGGTTTGTGCTCGTTTGAACGGTGGATCGTCCCGGTAAAAATCGCTAATGAAGGCCTGTGCGTTCGTTCCGCTGGCGATGTAGGCGTAGACGTGGTCGATTGCGCGACGCTGCGCGATGCCGTCCGTTGTCACCAGGCGGACGTTCTCGATCCACTCCTGAATCACCGCACGGCGGAGCCGATCATCACCGACGGAGGCTTGTTCAGCTAGACCGGACGCGATTGGGCGACCGAGACTGTCGACGAGTACGACGAAGGGGATGACCCTCGAACGGGTCGCTTGCCATACCATTCCGCACGTTGCGACGAGCGCGACCAATGCCGAGATGGCGGCCATCGTACGCCAGTTTCTTGCTCGGCTGATGAATTCGCCGTATCGTTCGTCCCACTCTCGCCGAGCAGCGAGGTAGGGGTTGTGGAGTTCAGCCGTCTTCGGCTTAGCTGGTGACTCCTTTCGATTTATCCTCAGTGCAAAACCCACGAATCGATACCTCCTTCAATTAGTCGTTGTGCTCAATGGGCATCCGCGGCGGTTGGGCGTGAGGCGCGGCATCAGAGGGCCAACCGGAGAGTCGGTTGCGCGCGCCTTTCAAACGGGAAGCAGTTTTGGAAAGAACCCGCGCCGCCGTTTGGGCGGTCGTCGATGGCTGTCCTGGCGCTGGAGGTTGTGATTGCCCGCCCGCAACAGACGCAACCGAGCTAACTTCGGCTACTGGACCGGGACCGCTGTGCTCGGCGGAAGCCGTGGGCGACGTCGGTTCCACCATCCCTGGACCGCTACCACCGCGATCAACGCCGGCACCTGTCACCTGAACAGGAGCTTGCACGACCCTGGTCGAGGAGGTAGCGAACCCGGCAGCTCGGCGCTGACCCTCAAATCCGGACCCGGCCAAGTTGTCACCACCTACTCTGGCCAAAGCGGATCTAACCGCTGACGGGGGCGGAGAGCCGCCTTCGGAAACCTCACTCCTGCTATCTGAGTTGGAGCCGTTGGCGCCATTCTCCGCTCGGAAACTGGCTGTATCGCGGGTTGATGGTGCAGCCTGACTAGCCCCACCGGAGCCGTTGGTCGGCGGGTTTGGTTGTCGCGGTCCACTACTGGGCGCAGTTCCTCCAGAAGGACTCGACGGTGGAGGAACAGTTGGCGAACCACCGCCACCCGCGCCAGAGCCCGCCGATCCGACGCTTGCCACACTATCGGCACCACCGGCACCGCCACCACCCGATGCGGACGCGGCACCAGCGCCGGACGCCACGCCGGCTGCGGCAGCGACTCCAGCTCCAGCCGTGGCCGCGAGTGACGCGGCGGTTGCTGCGCCTGCAACGATAGCAGTTCCAGTGGCGACCAGATCACCGGCGGTGAGCGCAGGCGAGCCGCCCAGAACGGCTGCGAAAAGTTTCGGAATCTGCCAGCACAGCATCATGAAGATCACGGCCGCGCCCATTACGTCGAAGGCGGTCATGTTAGGGTGGGGCGCCGTTCCTATTCCCTGGGCCTCATCCAGCCAACCGTTCCCGAGGCCAAGACCAGTTGAAATGAGGCAGTAAAGCAAAACGATCTTTATGCCAATGGAAACCGCGAGGCCGATATATCTTTCCACATAGGGCGCCGTCCATCGACTGCCACCGAAACCAAGGAAGATAAACCCGACAGAAAGCAGAAGGTACGTCTCGACCATTGTCACGATGAAATTGAGGGTGATGATGATGTACGAGATGACGATCAGTAGCGCGCTAAACCCTAGGGCCAGGGACGTCCCCGGATTCGTAAAGAACGCAGAGGTGCTTGCGGCATCCATTAGGGCTGCTGCGATCTGAATCCCCTGGATGAAGACGTCACTCGGCGCAAGCGGCTTGCTGAGTCCGGCGGCGCCCGCGCCAACCTGAGTGAAGCTATCGATGATCGCCGGAAGCCAGAGCCGGCCGTTCAAGAGTAGAGCGTAGAATGCTCCGATCCACATGAGTTTGCGAACGAGCGCGGAAGTCCAGCTTTGGAGATCGGATTTTTCGAGTAGCATTACCGCTGCACTCCATGCGAACTCGATGACCGCAAGAAGGCCGAACAAGTTGTTTGCGTAGACCCAGACATTCGTCGTCCAGACAAGCCGTTGATTCCGAAACTGGTCGAGAATGCTGCCAGGAACCGTGGTAGTGAACGGCCCGCCCGGTGCCACTTGGCTAAAGGCGACTTGCGCGAGGATCAAGACGCTGAATGCCAAGAGTGAAACTCGTAAGCTTCTGAGGGGCCGCGGATAACGGATTCGCTTCATCACCACACACCTCCGGTGTCATGCCTTCGCGGCACTGCCATCGCTCGGACTGAATTGTGGAACGGTGCTACTTACCTGGCCAGTACCCTACGCTGTCACCCTGGACCGGAACGGGCCGGGCAAGCGCGATCTGGTGGGCAGCTCCGCAAACCTTGCCCTCGGTTGTCTCCTGCCACGCTGCCGTAGCTTTCTCCTGAACGGGTTTGCACGCCGCGTCCACCTGATAGGCCAGATCCTTGTGCTTCGCAAGCCATTCCTGGATGTTAAGCTGCGAGAGATTTGAAAGATCCCCGGCCCCTGAGTCTTGTACCTTTTGCACGATTGGACTCGGCGGTGGCTGTCGAGTGCAACCCCAGAATGTGAACAAAATCACGGTCAGGCCGAAAATCCTTAGGCTCACGCTTGTATACAGCATGCGTTCGACCTCCTATTGACTATTTTCCAGGCCAATAGGCAATTCCGTCACCAACCGCCGGGCCAGATGAAAAGAATCGTTGGGTCGCAGCTTCGCTCGCCGCCTGCTGTTGAATCACCGTGGCCTGATACGCCTGTTTGCTGGACATGTCCGCCATCATCAACTCGCGCAATTTCATCAGTTGTTCCACCTGCTGTTCCGAGATGTCGCCCAGGGCGTGTAAGGCTTCCAATCGCCCATCGGTACCGACCAGCGAACTTCGCAGAGAGGCTACGATGGCCTGCTCACTCTGGAGTTGCTGCCCCTGCAGCCCGGCCGCACGAAGTGTCCCGAGCGTGGTGTCCAGCGACGTTTGGGACCAGTTCCGGTATTGCGTGTAGTATGTGCCGGCGTTGTAGCCATAGCCGGGATAGGTCTGCCGGAATAATTGATCGAGGTTGCCAAGCGAATACGCCAGCGCCTGGCCGCCCTGAACAATGGCCGCGAGGGCATTGACATCATTCATGATTGCGCCGAAGGAATGAACCGAGAGCATCTTGGTGTTCTTCAGCATGTCGGCGTACATGTTCAACTCGTTGGCGAGCTGCGTGCCCTGCCGGATGTACTGAAGGATCAGCTGTGCATGGTTGAGCAACTGCGTCAATTCGGTGGCGAATGCACCGGCTTCGGCGCGTTGCGGGTTCTCGACCGAAACTGCCAGGAGCACCAGAATCATTGCTATTTTGCGCATACAAACTCCTCCATATCCGCGCGATTTTCCGTTACCCGCTCATCAAGAGACTGGTAATACTCCGCCCATTGCGGCAAATTCTTCAGCCGGAGCCACTCGGCTCGCCAAGAATCGGGATACTGGCTCATCACGCTCTCGACAATCTGCCGCTCTTCGCGTCCGTTGACTCCCACCCAGGAAAGCGCAACCTTACCCACCCCGAGGTTCACGAGGCGGCGGCCGAGAGTGCTGACGACGTAATAGTGTTGCTTCGGGATACTCACCTGCAGGATTTCTAACTCGCGTTCGTTGAGTCCAACGCGCGTATAGAACTCGCGGGAGCCGGGATTCTTGGACTCTGCATTCGGCAGCAGGATCTTGGTCGGACAGTTCTCCAGAACGACATCGGCGATCTGGGAATTCGCGATATCGCTGATTTGCTGCGTGGCCATCACGACCACGGCGTTCTTTCGGCGCATCGTCTTCAGCCAGTCCTTAAGGCGATCGCGAAACAGTTCGTGTTGCAGGTACGACCAAGCCTCATCTAGGAGGATCAAGGTCGGAGACCCGTCGAGCCGCTGCTCGATGCGGCGGAATAGGTAAAGCAGCACCGGGATCACCGCCTTGTCATCGAGCTGGAGGAGGTTTTCCGTTTCGAACGCGAGCATCCGGCCATCGCCCAGGCTATCGGTGTCCGCGTCGAGCAGCGGCCCCAGGGGACCCATGACGGTGAAGTGTTGGAGGGCGTCGCGGATCTCCATATCTTGCACGTTGGCCGACAACTCAGTGAGTGTGCGTGTCGGAGAGAGCCGAAGCTGCGTGACCGCCGCAGCAACCGCATTGCGATGTTTGGGCGCGAATTTCAGGCCATTGAGCTCGCACAAGACCTCGATCCACCCGACCGACCAAGCGACAGCTGCATCATCGTCGATATCGCGCAGCGGGCAAAACGCTAGGGTGGACTTTGGCCCGGCAAGATCGTAGAACTCGCCGCCCATGGCTTCAGTCAGCATCCAGATGGAGTATCCACGATCAAAGGCGAACACCTGAGCGCGTGGATAACGAAACCACTGGGCGGCGATTAGGCCGAGAGCCGTGGACTTACCGGCGCCAGAAGGACCGACAACCAGAGAATGTCCCAGGTCGGAAACGTGAAGGTTGAAGCGGAACGGAGTTGCGCCGCTCGTTGCAGCGTACAAGAGTGCCGCGCTTTTCTTCGGCATCAGAGCGCTGGGATTCTCGCGCAAGCCGGCCCACACAGAAGTGATCGGCATCATGTCCGCCAGATTCAGAGTGTGCAGAAGCACCCGGCGAACGTTACAGTACCCGTCGCCGGGAAGCGAGCCGCGCCATGCTTCCACCGCGTTAATGTCTTCGATTCGGCACGAGAAGCCGAGGTTCTGGACGGTCTTCATGACGAGGCGCGAGCTTTCGTAGAGGCGGTCGAGGTCGTCATCGAGGCAAATGATATTGGCGCTGTATTGGCAGAACTGAACGTCGCCGGCCGCCGCTACGCTCATGGCTCCCTCAGCATCGGCGGCCATTTCCTGGGCGTGGAGGTCAACAGCGCCATTCTGCGTCTTGAGGATTTGATCCTTCCAGCCGCGGATCTTGGAACGCCATTTCTTTCGGTGTTTGTCGAGCATGCCACGGGCTTCCTCCGGGTCTATGAGCAATGCACGGGTGTTCCAGCGATACTCGATTGGCAGTTGGTCCAGTTCGCGGAGGATGCCAGGGGAACTCATTCGCGGAAATCCATCCAGCGCGATTATTCGGAGGTGTTTCCGCCCGATGCGGGGTTCCACTCCGCCATAGAAGTCCTCGCAAGCGAGGATTTCATTGAGGTAGCACGGTATTTCCGGGAGCGCAAAGGGATGATCGACACCGCTGATGCAGCGCCGGATAAATCGCAACAGGCGGTCGTGAGCGTGGTCGTAATCGAAGTCGTCCGTAACTGCCATCCTCCTGAGCCTCTCTGTTTGGAAAAGCTGGCCGAAGACGTTTTCGAACATGTCCACCTTGACTCGGAAGCGCTCCAGATGTTGGGCCGCTGTTCTCCTGCTGCTATACGCGCCCCTTCCTTCAAATAGCCAGCCCTTGGCGCGCTCTTCTACTTCCGGCGGTGGCAGATACGTGAGCGTCAGAAAGTATTCACTCTCAAAATGGGCGCCTTCGTCCATGAACTGCTGGCGACGTTCGTCGTCGATGACACGACTCACTGCATCGGGGAAGGAACCCTGTTCCGGGTAGCCTGGTGCGTGTGAGCGGATCGCATCACATTGAACCATCCAACCTGATCCCAGCCGAAGAACGTGGTTCAGCCGTGCGCTTAGGGCGTCCATTTCGGCTGCCGCCGCGGACATCATATCGGGACCGCGATACGACCAACCCGCCAGCAAAGACCCATCTTGCTGCAAGAGGATACCGTCGTCGATCAAAGCATATGGCAGCAGGAGATCGGCCAGGCCGCGCGGACGTTTTCGGTGTTCATTTCGCTGCATGAGTTGTCCTCACCTCCACTTTGAAGCCTGCGGCACACACAGGCTAAACAGTCCGCTCTTAGCCGGATAGAAGGGCCGGTATCGTATGTGCCGCATGTATGCCTGCCTCAACATCGGATCGGCCTTGCCCATCCGCTGCAGGACAGCAATGGCCCCGATCCAAAAAGCCACGGCCAAAGCGAAACCCCACAGTGTGGCCAAGCTGAACGCTAGGCTGACTGAAACGAGAACCGTCAGAAGAACCAGTTCACGATCGCCGCCGAGAAGTTGGTTAGGACGATTCGCTGACTGATGGATCACGATTTCTCGCGGTCTGTCCGTGGCCATGGCGCTACACCACCGCGGCGTTGACGCCGAAGGCGCTCGCCAGCATCGGAGCCGCGAACACCAATACCGACACAACCAGCCCGATCATGCAGGCGCGGCGGCCAAACTCTGTCAACTCACCGCCCCACAACATCGTGCCGCCCGCGATTGCGATTCCGATGAGGCCAACAGCGTAAGCCACTGGTCCGGTGAGGGAGGTGGCGATCGTTTGCATGGGGCGCTCCCACGGTAGGTTTCCCGCGGCGGCGGCGTGTAGCCGAACGCTGAACGCCCACGCGCAAGTGAAAAGGGTCGCGAGCCTGAAAGCCAAGCCCGATTGGTTTTGCTTAATGATTCGATGCATTTCTTGAAGGTCTCCTCTGAAGTTGTTCTCGCCGCCTATACGTGCTCGACCGTGTACTTCCCATCGGAGTACCCGGTTACGAGCAAAACCTCCCTCACTTTGCGACCGGCTGCCAGTTGCGGCTCTTCGTCCACGAAAACGACAACGTCAACCGCTTCCGCTATGAGCGTTTGCTGGGGCGCGTTGGTTGCTTCCGCGACCAGGCTTTCAAGGCGGATCAAGCCGCTGACAGCATCGTTGGCGTGCACTGTCGCCATGCCTCCTGGATGGCCTGTATTCCACGCTTTGAGTAACGTGTGGGCTTCGGCGCCGCGGACCTCACCGACTACGATCCGCGTCGGCTTCAATCGCATACATGCACGGAGGCATTCCAACATCGTCACGCTGCCAACAGCACGGAGGTCGAGATAATTCTCGACCGGGCATTGGAGCTCGGTAGTATCCTCGATCGAAATCACCCGATCGTGGGGTGTCAGCCTAGCCAGAGCATCCAGGCACGCGTTTACAAACGTCGTTTTGCCGCTTCCGGTCGAGCCCACAACGAGGATATTCTTTTTCGCACGCACCGCCGCGCGGATGATCTCGGCGTGCGTCAGGCCGCGCATTTCGTGAAGAAAATCATCTTGACGCCGGATGTGATTCAGGGGATCGCCTTTAGCGGTCAGGATGCCAGCGGCTTCGTATTCGTCGAGTGTGAAGATCCGGCGTGGCCGCAAGCGAATGGCGAAGACCGGGTGGCGCACTACCGGCGAGACGATTCCTTCAAAGCGGCTCCCATCGATCGGCAGTTCGGTTTCTAGGATGGGGTGGTCGTGATTCAGGACGGTACCGCGCCAAGCCGCTATGGTGCTCAGGGCACTCGCAGCCTGCGGCGCCGGGATTTCGCCGGCTCGGGTGAAACCTTCACCCATTCGCTTAACCCAGAGAAGACCGTCCGGATTCAAAAGGATGTCTTCGGTGCGGTCGTCGCGTAGCGACCCGAGGATCTGATCGCCCAGTTCGCGTTTCAGCTTTGTCTCTAAGCGCTGCTGGTGTTCGTCTTGGATGACTGCGAGATTGCCCATTCGTGCTCTTCCCCGTGCAGGGGCTGTCTTTAAGACAGCCTCTATGTACTAAGTGACTGGGGAGGATGGATCGGGACGCGGGCAATGCGACCCCGACTGAGGGGTCTTCGCCACTAGAGGCTCTGTAAGGTCCCCGTGTTCATTCGCCGTTTGATCAACGACAACGTGACCAATTTGAGACGCCGAAAAACCTCCGTTCAGTTCCAGCGTGCAGACTGTGTGTAGGGGTAAAGCAATGGCAGAACACCCAAACAAAGGCGGCTCGGCTGCGGCCATGGCGGAACTCACTAAGGCGCGCCGAAAGCAGGGAGCGGGCGGCATGATTCATTCAACAGTACGACATCGCACAGAATACTTCTGTTTTCCTGTCACACACCTCCTTCCCCGCGGCTTACAGGGTGGGGGAGTGGGCAGATTCCAGGCCGTAGTCGTTAACCGAAACGCCTTTCAAGGGTCTAAACCGTGAACGGCTGGCTCCGACTCCTCCTCGCTGCGCTCCTGACTTCCGGTCTTGGCATCGGCTCGCTCGTGGCTGCCGGTTGAGGTCGCATTCTCTCCCGACCGCGCGGCCCGACGGAACTGGTGGTAAAGGCGATCACGCAGGCCCGGCAGTCGGTGCGGGTAGCCGCCTCCGAACTTACCTTGAAGCCGATAGCGGAGGCGCTGCTGGACGACCACACGCGGGTGTCGACTTGCAGTGATCGTGGACATGAGCCAGATGACATCGCGATATTGCTCGGCAACCCTCCTGGCGAACGTCGGCATCCCTGTAGGGTGGATTACCCCCCACGCTATCATGCACTATAAATTCATCGTGGTGGACGGCGAGACCGTGGAGACTGCCAGCTTCAATTTCACATCGTCGGCGGAGAGCCGGAACGCGGAGAACGTGTTGGTGTTGCACGATGCGACGGTGGCAGCGCAATACGGGCAGGAATGGGAGCGGCTGTGGGATGAACCGCAGGGAATGACAAAGCGCTACTGATTGACTGATTGACAAGGTGGGATTGTCCTCGACACCACAAGCATAATAGAATCAGAGAATTACCAGAATCCATGTCCGAGAAGCCCGAACAGCAGGCTCGACGCAACATCGACAGCGCTTTGGCGGCTGCCGGCTGGCTGGTTCAGGTTCGGAAACACGGCGACATCGCCGCCGGTCGAGGAGTGGCCATTCGCGAGTTCCCATTCAAGTCCGGCCACGGATTCGCCGACTGTCTCCTCGATTTGGACGGGGGCGGCGGCAGGAGTTGCGGAGGCGAAGGAAGAAGGCGTGGCCCTCACCGGTGTTGAGCTTCAGACCTCAAAGTACCCCGACGTGCTGGCGGCCGAGATCGTCGAAGACCCTCAGGCAGCGCTCGACGAATTGGCCCTCATCGCAGGGGACCTACGGGTGAAATAGGCATGTCGATCAGCTACATTTCCGAGACCGTCAAGATCCGACTCTGGGGGAAGGCTGGCGGCCGTTGCCAGTACGACGGCTGCAACCAGCCGCTTTGGATCGACGCACTCACCCAGGCGGAATTCAATTCTGCCTACATCGCCCACATCATCGCCGACAGACCGACCGGCCCCCGTGGCGACGCGAGCTTGTCGGAACAGTTGAAGGCCGATATATCGAACCTGATGTTGATGTGTGACGTCCACCATCGCAAGATAGATGTCGCCGATGTGGACGGTCATCCTGTCGAGCTCCTTCGATCGATGAAAGAGCGCCACGAGCAACGAATCGAACTCGTCACCGCGCTGGGGCCGGACAAGCAAAGTTACGTAGTGCTGTACGGAGCCAATATTGGGGCCCATAGCGCGCCGCTTTCCTTGAAGAAGGCGGCGCAGGCAATGTTGCCGGAACGCTACCCCGCTGATTCGCGCCCGGTCGCACTTGGAATGGTGAATAGTTCGCTTCAGGACCGAAGCGGCGACTACTGGCAGGCTGAAGCAACTCAACTGAGGAGTCAGGTATCGCTCCAGGTCAAGCCGCGTCTGGCGCAAGGCGAGGTCCATCACTTATCCGTCTTTGGGCTGGCGCCCCAGCCACTGTTGATGCTCCTGGGGCATTTGCTGTGCGATATTGCGGCGGCCGAGGTGTTTCAGTTGCACCGGGAACCTCCCGACTGGAGTTGGCAGGCGGATCCAGATGGCTTCCAGTACCAAATAGTCGAGCCCGGCACCACGGACGGTCCGCCCGCGCTGGTGTTCGCTTTGAGCGCGACGATCAACGACGAGCGCGTTCATGTGGTTGTGCCGGGTGCGAACATCTGGAGGGTGTCGATTCCGACGCCGAGCAATGATTTCTTGAAGAGCCGCGGCCAGGCGCGCCTTTTCCGCGAGAAAGTGAGACTGCTGCTGGATCGGATCAAGGCGGCGCACGGAGAACAAGCCACGCTACACGTTTTTCCCGCAATGCCGGTGGCGCTCGCGGTAGAATTCGGGCGCATCATCATGCCGAAGGCAGATCTGAAGATGCAGATCTACGATCAGAACCAATCACTGGGCGGCTTCCTGCACGCTCTGGATTTGCCATGATGCTGGCGTCACACAGCCGGCTCAAGCTCCTCGACGGCGCCATGCGAAATCCCGCCGCCGTGCCATTCGCCGGTAGCCCGCCACATTTCATAAAACGTCAGCCACAGCGACAGCCATGGAATTATTGTGTGCGACAGCTTCATGTCCGAACGCCAGGAGGCCCGACTTGGATAGAAGAGGCAGGGTTCGGCAGGGGCGTAGGTATGTGGGATCTTGCCACCGGGCTCGAGTGGGCGCAGTTGATCGCCCGGCACAAAGACCTTCGGCCACGTTCCAACCGGGTACTGGATCACGACCTCGTAGGTGGCATTCATCGGGCCTGGCTGCAGACGGCCACAGCAGGTCAACAGACCGCCAGCCACGTCGCAGCGAAACCCGGGATTGCGACTACGAACCCATGCAGCTTGCTCCCGAATGCCGATTGTCTTGATTCTGTTCATCGACCAAAAAACTGATTGCGTGGCACTGCGGCCGATCCAGCTTGAGAGAGCGCCGTGAGAACGCCACCCGCGGCGATGCCGAGCTTGCCGCCATCCCGCCGTTCATTCAATTCGTTCGCCTCGATTCGGATTGCCTCCTTGACCCTATCACTTCCGAAAAGTTGCCCAAGTCGCTCCGTCGACTTCTCCAGGCCCATGCGCTGCTCAGTCAGGGTTGGATTCAGTAGCGCCTTCAATCCAGTTCGGAAATTGCGAATGTACGATTTGAATTGCTCGTACTTTGCCTGATCCCAGGTGTCGGCGAAGTTTTCGTCGGGATGCGTCGGGTTCTCGATCCTGGGCACGGCTGGATTGGCTTCCAGGGTAAAATGAATTCCATCTAGCACGCCTTCAAGGGCGAGGCTCAATGATCGCTGACCCTGATAAAAGCCACCGGCTAAGGTGGTGAGAATCACGGAGCGCGATATGTCCCGGCCTCCACTGAAGAAAATGTCCCGATGACGCTTCATCAATTGGACGATTCGCTGTAGCGGAAACTTGTACTGCGAAGGCACCGCTGAAGGTAGTGGCTCAACCGAACCCTTCAGCATACGCTCCGCCAACTGGTCCCGCACGCGGCACTGGGCAAAGAACCACGCCGCAAATCCCTTCGGATTGCTGTGTTTCCAGCATTCGAGCTTGCGGTCTGGCACGATAATGGAACCGTTCCCGATCTGGTCATTCGGGCAGGCGGGCAAAATATCCAGGTGGAAGGAGCCAGCGTAGTTCAACCGCAGGCACCGCTTTAGCTTTTCCAGCATTTCCCGGTAGGTCTCATTGGCCGCCATCCGACTGTGCACCCAGTCGTAGATTGTGAGCGGCGGCTGCTGAGCGCACCAGTGAAGTTGGCAGACGAGATCGAGGTCGTACTCGTTTTGCCCGTATGGCCGAACGGTGGTACCGAGCAGCATCGACCCCTGCGGATAAACTTCAGGAGCGAAAAGGGCCAACGAGCTGTCGTCGGCAGCAAGCCAATCGCCGACTGCGCGATATTTTTCCTCCGCGTTCCGAAATTGGGTCGCAGTCAACTCCGACAGAACGCAAACCCGCGCGAGATGGCGGTCCAACCACCCGACGCGGTTCGAGGGGAGACCGGTGTGAGCCTGAGGTTCAACTAGTAGCACTCTAAGGTAAATCTCCTACCATAATCCTAACATACATTCCAAATTTTGCCATCTTGTGTTATCTTTACTGAGAGGTCTTCATGCCAAACCGTCCGTTTCACGTCGCAACTTCCGCTCCTGCCGGAGCGGGCTATGCGTTATACAAAGCCAATAATCAGAGTGGCTTAGCAAGAACTATGGAGGCCTTTGGAGGCGCTCTTGGCGGCTACTGTGGCGGAATCTTGCCTGACTGCATTGATCCGCCGTTTCATCCTGGCCACCGCTCGCTCGGGCATGGCCTGGTTCCAGTGGCGGCCGCGGCGAACTTCTGGTATCAAGGCCTCGATGGGTGGCAGAACCAGTTGCGGCTGCTGGCGGATGAAGAAGGCTACCGCCGATTTCTGTCAATCGACCCGGCGACGACCGCGTGGCATGCGTTCGCCGAATGGGTACTCCGCTTGCTGTCTGGTTTTGTAGCAGGTTTCGGCGCGGGTTACGTTACGCATGTTGTGCTCGACTTCGGAACGCCGCGTTGCCTGCCGCTGATAAACTAGAGGGTCACTTCGATGTCGATTGATCAAGCGGAACTAGGACGGCGCCTCAAGCAGGCGCGAGAATCTTGCGGATTGACGCAGGATGATATTGCGCGGGAAATGGCCGTGTCTCGGGCTACCGTCGCGCAGATCGAACTTGGCAATCGGTCCGTCTCAGGTTTGGAATTGGGGAAGCTCTCGTACCTATATGCTCGGGATATTCGGGAGTTTCTCGCCCCGAACTTCAGTGCCGACGGTCTGACGGCGGTGCTGCTCCGTTCCGAAGACGACGCGGGCGATGGGGTCAAGGCCGCGCTTCGCGATTGCATTGCTCTCGGACACCAACTCCGGGACCTCGAAACGCTGCTCGGTATCAGTCGGAGTACTGGCAGCGTGGCCTCCTATCCCTCCGTCTCTCTTGGATCCAAATGGGATTCGATTCAGAGTGGCACGCAAACCGCACTGGAAGAGCGGAGAAGGCTTGGGCTGGGTTCAGGCCCCCTAGGAGATTTGCCCGCGTTGTTGGAAGCACAAGGTATTCGCACCGGGCTAATCGCGATGCCGTCGGGAGTTTCTGGGCTTATGCTCAGCGATCCAACGGTTGGGTTGTTTGTCGTGGTGAATCGCGACCACGCGGCCGTGAGGCAGAGATTTTCGTGGTGCCACGAATACGCACATCTTCTGCTAGATCGGGCGCAGATGGGGCACGTGAGCCGCGAATCGGAGCGCACCGATTTGCTTGAAGTGCGTGCCAATGTGTTTGCGGCAAACTTCCTTATGCCGGAGGATGGTGTCCGGCAGTTCGTGGGTGCCCTCGGGAAAGGCAGCACCAGCCGCCTTCATGCGGACGTTTTCGACGAAAGTGGAGTTGTCCCGATCGACAGCCGCACGGCGGGTGGAAGCCAGGATTTGCAGATCTACGATGTCGTCAAGCTTTCGCATCATTTTGGCGTGAGCGTACTCTCGGCGCTGTATCGGCTAATGAACCTCCGGCTGATCACGGACAAGCAATTCGGAGAAATGAAGCAGATGGATAGCGATGGCATGAGCAGACAACTGGCTGAACTACTGGGTCTCGCGGAAGTTTCAGAAGACGAGAACATCAGCGCGTTCTATCGCCGATACCTTGTCCTGGCTCTGGAAGGCTACCGCCGGGAAAAGATCAGCCGGCGGAAGCTACTCGAGATCGCGAGCAAGCTAGGGGTAGGCGCGACCGAAATCGAGCGGGTTGTTCAGAGCCTCGGTTTGGTGCACGACGAACCGGCCGAGGTGCTCGTCCCGTCAGTTTAGATCCGTGAGCCCAACTGCCACTACTTCGATCGTCATCACCGACACCAGTATCCTCATCAACCTGAGTCATACTGGCCACCTTGCTTTACTAGGCGAGACGATCGGATTGCGTTTCGTGGTGCCAGATGAGGTTGTTGCCGAGGTTACTGAAGCGGAGCAACTCCGAATTCTCGGGGCCGCAATTGCAGATGGGGCGTTGACTCGTGAATCGATCGCATCGCCGGACGAGTTGGCGCTTTTCGCCGAGTTGTCCCAGATCCTCGGCTCCGGCGAATCGGCCTGCCTCGCTCTCGCCTCAATCAGGGGCTGGCTTGTCGCCTGTGATGAGAAGCGTGTGTTCCTCCGCGAAGCTCGCAGCCGACTAGGTGACGGTCGCATCCTAAACACTCCGGGGTTGTACGTTCTTTGGATTCGCGCTGGCATCCTCAGCGTGGAGGAGGCCGATGCTGCCAAAGCGATCCTAGACGCGAATCGATTCAAGATGTCGTTCTCGTCGTTTCGCGATGTCATATGAAGACCGCGGATTCCTCCGCCTCAGACTGCTTACCGGTCCGTCGTGCCAGCGGCTGCGGCCCGCGGTTGACGGGTTGCTGCGGCGATGGCCGGGTTCCGCTCTCGTCGCTGCCGCCAATACTCCGGATCCCAGTCCCTGCGAACCGAAGCGCCTCGCCGAAGTGGTGTACCCGAAAGTCGATCTAGGGCTGACAGTCGTTTTGATTGAGAAACGTAGACCGGACTCGGTAGGAAAGTGCCCTGACTGGTGGTCAGCCGACTCTGGCAGGTGCGTAATCGATCCGATGGCAGTGCGGGAGAACGAATGTGTACCGATTGTGTGCTGAACCCGTGACGTTCATTCTGGTCGGCTGCTGGCTCATCACGCAGCGTCAAGAAGTTCGACCGCGCGGCGCGCTTGTTGGTCCATCCCCGCATGCAGCGAGGGTGGGTCGACGTCAGCCTCCAGATCAGGCGTAACGCCGTGGCCTTCCAGGCATTTGCCTTCGGACGTATACCAGCCAAAGACCGGCACACGGAGCCAGTATCCGCCGCCGACCTTGTGGTTCACGGCTCCGAGGACATTGCCGGCAGTCTTCGTGCCGATGATCGTCGCCAAACGGTTTTCTGAGGCGAACCCGGCGACCATCTCGGCCGCGCTGTTTGTCCATTCGTTCACGAGAATGACGACTTTGCCGTGAAACGGTTGTGGGCCCAAGCCCTGAGTAAGGAGCGTAACGGACTTGTCCCGCACCGCGAAACGGGCAAGGGCCAACATAAACTCACTGGTTGTTCGCGGCATCACGACGCGCGGCAAAGCTTCACGGGTATACCCCTTCCGGAGGCGGGCTGGCGTCAGGCTGTGACCGATCGGAATTCGGTCCGGGCAAAGGTAGCTCGCAAGGCGGGCGAAACCCAAACTGCCCCCGATGTTGCCGCGCAGATCGATAATGAGTCGGTCGCAGCCCTGAGCCTTTAGATCTCGCATCGCCAAGTCGAGTTCGTTCGCGAAGCTAATCCCGGTCGGACCGGGGAAGTAAGGAATCTTGAGAAGCCCCGTATGGGGGGCAGCTACCGAATGAATCGGGCTCTTGGGCTCGACAATCGGCGGGCGGTCTTTGGTGCCCTTCCTGAATGGAACGCTGATGGGGATTTCGCGCGGAGTTTCACCAAAGGCGCTAGCGACGGCCATCCTGCACGTCTCGCCAATTCGGAATGGAGGCATCGCCGGGGGTTCGTACGGCGTCCCGTCGACTGCGACCAACGTGTCACCGCTCTTGATACCCGCGAGGTGGGCAGGACCGCCTTCGAAGACGTCCAGGAAGTGCCAGCGTTGCCGACCATCATGCTCAAAGGCGCGGATAGTTGCGTTGATCGAATGTTGCGGCAGGAGCCGGTTGGATCGCTCATGGTAGAAAACGGTATGACTACTACCGAGTTCCGCGAGGGCCTTGCGTATCCCGTCTTCGAATTCCTCAACGTCCGCGCCGAGTAGGGCAGGTGTTCGCTCGTCAAACCGCCGGGCCCATTCGTTGTAATCCACACCTCCCACATTGAAGTGATGCTTGAGAATGGATTTTTTGACCGAAGCCAAAAGTTCGGTGCGTTGCCTTGGGGTCAGAGATGTGTATGTCATGTCGGTCTTAGTCATGATTTGCTAGCGCCAGGTTGGCTGCGCCCTCCAACGTGTAGCCGGCCCAATAGTACGGAACCGCCGCTGCGCCGTACTTCCGCAACATGTCGCGCTTTGCCGCCGTAAGCGCGGCACCAGGCGGCTCATGTAACACCAGGTGTTTGTAAAATTGCTTCATCAGGAAGAGCGAAAACGTATCGTCAATTGACCAGAGGGTCGAGACTACGCTGCGGGCGCCTGCCAGCAAAAACGCTCTTGAAAGAGCCGCAATTCCCTCCTCTCCCTCAAGTGGGCCAATAGCCGTATCGCAGGCCGAGAGGACGACGAGCTCGGAGTGCAGTGGCAGTTGTACAATTTCCGAAGCCTGAAGAAAGCCGTCTTCGCCCGCCGCCGGATCGCTCAGTAAAACCAGAGCTGAACGATTCCGCTCGGTTGTGCTGGCATAACCGTGCACCGCGAGGTGAATGATAGCGTATTGCGAAGTGGCAGCGCGCTTGAAGGCCGACTCGGTGGCACGTGGTCCTATCAAAAGAAGATCTCCAGGCCCGTGTAACGTGGCCTCGGCGGCAATCACCTCGTCCTTCGACGCGGGCAGGTCGCTGAGTGCTCCAGGGTCATAGCCGCGGGTGATACTGGCCTGTTTTAGTTCAGTCGGACTGTACGGAACGCCGCCCGCCGCCAATAGGGCGTGCCCAAATGAGGTGGGACGCCGCTTCTGTGATGTGAGCAAATAGAAGCTCGTTGCCGACGGTTCGTAAACCACCGTATGGGTCTCGGCGACGTACCGGCCGCCCTCATCAATGAACCCATCGAAGGGCACAAGGTGGAGCGGGCCGTCGCGCACCACGAAGAGATGCTCCTTTTGTGCCGCCAAGGGGATGGGAGCCAGAAGCGCATCATACAGGCGCCGGCCTTCGTTGTGGGCTGGAGCCTTCGCTTTCACGGCCTTCAAGTACGCAGAGATCAAAGCTTCGATACTCTGTTTGCCAGCGAGCGGCAGGATACGGACATCCCTCTTTGAAATGACGAGGCAATACGAGCGGGGATTCGCCAAAACGTATTCCAGGATAACCGCCACGGGATCGAGGCCACGCTGGACCTGTTCCATGCTAACCGGGTCGTGCGACTTCGCCTTCAGAATACTAATCTCAGGAGTGACCCACCGAGTCTGTTCCACCAGGAAGATCTGGTCACGAATTTGGCGAACATCGCTGGTTGATCGCGCTGCCGCCAACTTGAGGCGTAGTTCGGAAATGGCAAGTTGGTCTTTCTTCGCTTGCGCAGGAGCGACAGCGCCAGCCATGAGGAGATCGGTCGTGACGCGGCCCCTCACCTGTTCGATAATCGAGTAGGCTTTGGAAGGGTCGTTGAATCGATCCGCGACCAGTGCAAAGTGCTGTGAATATAGCTCGCTGGACGCCGTGATCAGGGCTGTCTTCTCCAGAACGCTGGAGTGAGAGCCGATCAGGGCGTCGACAAAAGCCGACGCTCGGTCAAAGACGCGGTCTGCCTCCTCATACTGGCCTTGCTTGATATCCAACAGGGCCACGGCCTGTAGTCGGCGTGGGACCGACCATGTATCGCCACTTTCCTGAGTGGAAGTCGCGGCCAGATTTGCAAACTCCGTCGCCTTCTCGAGTTTGCCGCCGTCCCGATAGATGTCGGAGGCCAGAGCCTGCGCATCCGCGAGATCCCTCACGAAGCCGCCGGATTCAGATAGTGCCATCGATTGCTGAAGGGTGTGCAACGCCGCCACGTCATCGTGTCGCTGCGTAGCGATATGAGCTTCGAGCGTCAAGACAATCGCCTCGGCCTGAGGGTGATGTCGCTGCTGTGCCTGGGCCAGAATCTCATCGGCCAACTTCTGAGCGGCATCAATCCGTTTGGCGTCGATCAGATCTTCGAGGAGCGCCTCCTTGGTAAAGAACGGGTAGCCGATGTCGGGAATGGTGCTAGCGATCCTGAGAGCATTGTCGAAATACGTTAGCGCCTCTTCGTTCATATGCGCCTCGCGCAGACCGATCCCGAGAGTAGTCATAAAGCGAACTTGGGCCGCACCGTCACCTTCCTTGGTGGCCGCAGCCAAAGCGCTAGCGACATTCTTTCCGGCGGTCGCGAGATCGCCGTTGTAGAAAGCCGCTATACCGAGTTGAGCGAGGGCGCGATACTGCCATTTCTTTTCCCCCAGTTCCGATGCTAGGGCCTGCACGTCCCGCCAATCCTCACGCATTGCACCGGCCTCGATTTCACCGTCAATGTCACCTTTCACGATCAGACAGAACAGCCGGAGTCGCTTGTCCGCTTGCAGGAGCGGATTGTTGTCCAATTCAGACGCGAGCTCAGCCGCAGTTGGGGGTAGTGCTCGCTGGTCGACGGCTGAACGAATTCTGCCCAGCTTGGCGTACAAGGCGTTCCGCTGGTCGCCGGCGGCGAGGAACAATTTCTCGGCATCAGCAAAATCCTTGCCGGCGTCGTCCCAGTTGTAAAGATCTGCGAGGTGGAGGGCACGTTGCAACATGTCGTGTGCAGTCTGCCTCTCCTGTGGCCGCAATGGCAGGATCTCCAGCATCAGAAAAAATAGGATTGAAAGTCGCATCATAGCTTCACTCCAAAACAACGGCGTATTGGCGCAATGATGAATTCGCTGCCCGAATGGTAACGGAGTAGGCACCGGCCGGAACATTGCGCAAGTCGGTACTGATCTTCAAGGCCTCGGCTGTCCCGTTCCAGGCCGCCGTACCAACTGCCTCAGCCACGGGTTCGTCGCTCTTGGACCGAAATTGGACCGTATAGATCCCGTCTTCGGTACCGATTGGCAGTTTTATAGTGAGATCGAGCCGCGCTCGGGTCAAATGCGGAGTCTCGGCAGGCCGCGGGCGCGATTGCTCCGAGCGCTCAGCCGTCCAATTCGTATAGTCGAGCATCGCGGCAATCACGGGTGTGGGCGCCTCTTTGGCAATCGGCTCGTTGGCGCGATGTTGTTTCAACAGGCCGCGGTTCCAGAAAAGCGCCAGCAAGAGTAGGCTCGCACACGCCAACAGGACTCCGCCTGCCTTGCGTAACCGATTGCGGTGGCGGCGGCGATTGTACTCCTCTAAACAAGGCGCACACGTAGCAATGTGATCGACGACGTTATCAAAATCGGGGAATGAAAGGTCCCGCACGACCACTGCGTTGACCGCGTTGGGGCTCGGACAGTCGAGGCGCTCCGGGTTCGGGCAGTACCTCCTGGTGGCCTCGCCAAGCATCTTGACGAGTCGTTTTTCGACACGGTTGCCAGGAAGTCCTCGCTCAAGTTTTTCGTCCATCAATCTGACTCCTCCGGATGACCGGTACCGTCTGTTCTGGTGCCAAGCAGTTTCATTTGTAGTTTATTTAGCTCGTAATAGAATCGAGACCTCGCCTGCTTCCCCGAGATGTGAAGCGCCCGCCCGATCTCATTCCAGGAGAATCCCAGAGTCCGGTAATGAGCCATGTGACGCGACTGGTGTGGCAGTTGATCAACCAGCACCTTCAGGCATAACTCCTGTTCCATTGCCGCCTCCCAGTTCGGTGCTGTGAGGTGATGGTTCAGCTCCAATTCCCTGAGAAGACCCTCATAGGTCAAGCGATTCTCCTTCAGGAATTGCTGGCGCACCCGACGGTGAAAGGCCCTGATGAAATAACCAGGCAGATTATTGCCAACGCTCGGCTCCTCCCGCAGGCGGTCAGAGACCTCAAGAGCTACGTCCTCCACAAGTTGTGCCGCGCTGGCGGGATCATGAAGTTCCCGCGCAACATGATTGTAGGCCCAGGGCCAGATTCGCTCGGCTGCGTCGACAACACGCCGGTCGATTGGCTGGCCCCGTGAATCCCTTGCCAGTATCCAGAACGGTGGCAACCGCCCTGAAGAGGATAGCCGCGTGTCATTTTGGTGTTCCCTCATAGTTCGAGCCAGTTTGTGCGACAACCCGGTCGTCACCAGAGGGTTGGGTAGCGCTGCACCCAGCGAGAGCATACCCTCTATTATTAATAAGCACTAGAGAGGGCAAAAAGCCCGAAGAAAACCTCGGCAATCGTGCTTTTACAGCGCAAAAGAGTAAGGTTTCGCCCGTTCCAGGCATGTATCTGCTTTATGTAAGGTGTGGTTTTTCACGTTCATAAGCTACTCTACGCAAGTCCCAAGTTTAGCCAGGAATTCATTGGGGGAAAATGCGGTGCAACCCCGGCCTGGTTCTGTGATTTGGGACACGCAATCGAAGATGGCGGCAATCGGACTTTTTCTCCGGCCGAATGCTTATTGAATTACGGGGGCGGGTATTCAGAACATCTCAGAAAAAGTCTTAGGCACGCACCTTGCCGCCCCGGTGCTTAACCAAAAGGAGCAGAACATCCATGAAAGGTCGGAGAGCAGGGATCGCCGGCGGGGCGGGTTCGAGTTCGAGCGCATTGGGAGCCAAGGGAGGTTCTAAAATATGGCGCACGTAGTAGTGATACCGCAGAATTATGAGGATCTGCCAAGCGTCCAGCGCAAACAGATCATCCCGATTTGCATTACAGACTGCGATGGACTGGGACAGCAAATCGCCTCAGAATGGTTTGTCGACGGCGTCGCGCCGGTAAGAAAGCAGCTCGTGGGGTTAGCGCATCACGTGCTCGGAGATCCGTGGCGCGTTTCCGAACTGGCGGAGACCACGGTCCACCGGCTTTGGGCGCGACATGGAAGCGAGGTGGGCCGTTACCCCGCCCGGAGAGTCCTCGTAAAAGCAAAGTGGGTAGCACAGGAACTGAAGAACGGTGATTGGCGGAAAACGAAGTATCCGAAGCTCTATCTCGCCCTCGACGCGCTGGACGAGAAGATTCGGGACCAAACACTAGCTGATCCGAACGAGTATCCCAAACTGTTTGAGCAACAAATCATGCTCGATTCAGTTGAAGACAGGCTCAACCGCGAAGGGCGCTCGCTGATCCGGACCATGTTCCAACTGATCCGCCGGGGATATAGCTGGCAGGACGTCGCTGATCGAGTTGGCCTTCCCACCGGTGAAATCGCCAAGCGACGCTTTTACCGCTGGATCAAGAAATCTGCTTGCGCCTGATTCTCATCGGCCCTCTGGCGCTCTATAATGTTCAGGCGGATGAAACCCGAAACGCCTGACGAGAAGTGGAATCGGCTCCAGAGCCGGGTGCAGGGAGGTATCGCTAAGGCGTACCCGAACCCCGAGCGGAAGGGGTGCCCGAACCAGGTTGCCATTATCGACCTCGCCAGGCGTTCTGCGGCGTTCGACGACAGCATTGAGGAAGATCCGGGTTGGCAACACGTGACGCATTGTTCTCCTTGCTACTGCCAATACCTTGAAGAATTCCAAAAGTGTCGTCGACGGAAACCGCCGACGCGTGTCGAATAGGAAACGAAATCTCCTGCGTCGTCGCGTCCCGAATGGGTCCCGACAATCCCCTAGTACTTAGGGGGCTCGTTCGACATGCCGGGAAGCAACAGGACGGTGGACGCCGTCCAGCGCCAAGTCGAAGCCATGGCCGCGGAAGTATTTGAGATCGGCCTTTTCAAGCCCGACGCTAAGGATAGCGAAGCGATCATGGTTCCCCGAATGTGGGACAGGGATTCGTTGGCAAGGTCGATCCCTTGGCTTCGGCACCAAAACCGCGATGGCCGGAATATCTACATCCGGCCAAAGGGAGAACATCACCTCAGCATGGTTGACGACCTGACGCAGGAGGCCATCGCCCAGATGAAACTCGAAGGATTCTCGCCGGCGGTGGTGGTAGAAACGTCACCTGGAAACTTTCAGGCTTGGCTAAAGCACCCGGAAAAGCTCGACAAAGAGATGGGGACCGCGGCAGCCCGCGAGCTGGCGGAACGCTTCGGCGGCGACATTGGAGCCGCGGACTGGCGGCATTACGGACGGCTCAGCGGATTCACCAACCGGAAGGAAAAGTACCGAGATCCCGCGACCGGGCTGCATCCGTTCGTACGACTGGTTGAGGCCGGAGGCGCCGTTTATCCTGAAGCGGCGCAGTTTCTCAAGGAAGTTGGCCAACGGGTCGAGAACCGACATCAGGTGGAGTGTCAGAGGGCAGCGTTTCGCGTAACCGTCCATGTGCCGCCCGTGTCGCAAATGAAATCGATTGATGGTTTCCGCGGAGACCCGAAATATGGGGGGGATGGTAGCCGGATCGATTTGGCATATGCCATCTACGCGATCACCCATGGGCACACGGTGGCTGAGGTTGAGGCTGCGATTCGATCACGGGACCTCAGCCACAAAGGAAGTGAGCGAAGGCAACAGGACTACGTCGCACGGACGATCAAGAAGGCGCTGGCAGTCACGGACCGTGGCCGTTAGCAAGCAGGGAGGAACAGGTCTAACTCATATGGCAAAGACCGCAGTAGTGGCAGAGGTTGCCGCCGAAACCAGAAACGCTGGCGGCGAAGCCGTTGCACAGCACAACAGCAACTCCATTCACCTGTCGTTGCAAGGCAAAGGCGGTGTCGGCAAGTCGCTTGTCGCAAGCATCCTCGCCCAGTATTTTCGCGAGCGCGGGCGAGAGATCCGTTGCATCGACACGGATCCGGTGAATAGCACGATGTTTCAGTATAAGGCGCTGGACGTTACCCGTCTCGAGCTGTTGCGCAATGGAATGATCGACCATCGGGGCTTTGATACCTTGATGGAGCGCCTGCTTACGGAGGACACTACGTTCGTCGTGGACAACGGCGCCGCCACGTTCATCCCGCTGTGGAACTACTTCCTCGAAAACAACGTCGTTGACGTTCTCACGCGAGCCGGGAAGCGGCTGTACGTCCACACAGTGATCACCGGCGGACAGGCGCTTGTCGACACTCTCTTCGGCTTCAAGAGCCTTGCCGACAGCACGTCGGAGCGGAACATCGTCGTCTGGCTCAACGAATATTTCGGACGGATCGAGCAGGGCGGCAAACGATTCGAAGAGATGAGCGCATTCCAGGAGAGCGGGTCCAAAGTTTGCGGCTCCGTACATCTGAGGAAATTGAATCAGGACACCTTTGGCCGCGACCTCGAAGACGTGATTTCGCGCAAGCTGACACTGGCGGAAGCCATCAAGGATGGCCCCTTCTCTATCATGACGAAGCAGCGCCTGAGAATGATAGAGCGGGACTGGTATGAACAGCTCGATGGCCTCCAACTGATCTGAGCGCGCGTCTCATGATGGATGTAAATCGGCTGATCGGAGAAGTTGCGGCGCGGCATGGTATCAAAGTGCAATCGTGGGACCCGGCGTTTGCGCTGGTTACGCTAAACGAGTTGGTCCTGGAGGACATTGCGCGCCGACTAACGGAAGAAGTGCATTCCGGAATCACCGAATTCACCGAAGCCGTGCAGAAGACAGAGACCCGTGCTGGAAAGATTTTGGCTCAACAGGTGAACGAGGCTGCCGCCGAACTTCGCCGCGAGATGCAGCGCGACATAGAAGATGCGCGTCTCAGAGCCAATGAGATTGTACTGGACGTTCATCGGGCACACAGAAAACCCGCAGTCATCAGGTGGGGAGCGGCCGGGCTGATCGCCGGGCTCGCGCTGTTCGGTTCCGGCCTGTGGTTCGGCGCACACTATTTCCATTAACATCGTGGCCTTATCGGTCCGCACGTTGAGGCTGGCAGAGGTTCATCGGCGCATTTCCACAAACCTAAGGTTTGTGGTAGACATAATTAGAAATCTGCTGGAGGTGCTCAGCCATGAGGTTTTGGTTTCTAATCGCCGCCATGATGGCACCGCGCTTCTTCACGAGGTTCGTGCTCTTCTTCATCCTCGGGATGGGATTGCTGTTGTACTGCTTGGTCAGGGCTTAATGGCGCGAGTTCGCGGGGGTCGGCAAGGACCAACATCCGCGCGATCTGAGCGTTGCCCACACTGTAGCCGAGTGCTGTCGGATGAATGGATAAAAGCAGCCCATAGTCGCGTTTCCGGGCGTTCAGGCGGGCGTCCGCGCATTTTGCGGCCATGTCCATTTTGCACGCTCACGTTTAGCGCCCGCGAACTGCGGGGGCACCTTCCGCACTGTGAGAAAAACCCGGCTGTGCGCGGATCGTGATCGGGTTCTACGCCAGGGCCATTTGCCAGCGCCCCAACGTCGTCTTCACCAATCCCGCCACTGCTGCTTAGGCTTCTTCCTGCTACCCAGTGGGGCTGCCCCTCATGTGCCGTCAACCAGGCAGGAGGCCGGCCACGCCGTTTCTCTCCGGCTGCCCGCCTTTCTCACGACTCTTCTCAGATCAATTTGTCTGGATCAGCCAATTCGGGTCGGTAATCGAACGCCGGTCTCTTCGCCTCGCTCTTCCGCACGTTTGCCAGAGGGTCAGGGGATCTCTGCTCCTCAAAACTCGCGTTGTTCCGATCTGATACGCCGGGATTCGTTGCCACCGGGAGTCGCCACGCCGGAGGCTGCAAGGGCTGGGCCGATTTCCTACGCATTCTCGTGACGTACGACCCAAGCGTGTAGATGCTCATCTGGATGCCATCAGCTTCGAGGCACTCGCAGACGGCTTTGAGCGTATGGCCCCTGTCAAGAGCGGCCTTGATTTCGGGCCAGAGCATTCGGAGTTGGGCGGCCTTGGTGCGCGGCTTTTTCTCGCCGAGGGCGGCGAGGCGGTCTCGGGCAGCCGAAGTGGACACTTGCGGGTTAGTTCGCTGAGCCATCGCCTTCGACAGTGTACGGCAAAGTTCGGCAAAATTCAACAGCACTAGGCGAAGTTCAGCGAGGTTCGGCAGAATTCAACGTATTCGACATTATTCGGCAATATTTGACAGTCAGGAACAGAGCATTCACCCAGCCAACGCACGAGAAGCCAACCCGGAGCTGGTAGTGGAACATAAAGGAACCGGGTTTCACGCCTCGCGTTTTTGGTTTGTTGGCCCCTTGGTTTGTGTGGCTTGGCTAGGGTTGCATTTTTCGACCACCGCATCCCGCTTGGGATGCACCCGTTTTCGGGCTCGTTTTCGCCCACCAATGACGTCCCGAAGCACCGCTGGGAGGCCCTTAGTACTTAGAGGGCGCCCCAATGCCGCAACGCTCGATCAGGTTCCCGGACAAGGTTATGCAGGAGCTGAAAGCTGTATCCAGCAAGCGCGGTTTCGCATCCTCGACCGCTTTCATTCGGTACTCCGTGGAGCAGGAGTTGTCCGCGCGGCAGGAGGGTTTGACCGGAGCCGAGGAGCGCCTCGCCGCCAGTCTGGAGCAGCTGAGAAAAGAGGTGTTCCGGCTCGGCCGCGCCCAGCAAGCTCTATTCGCTTACCTCGACACGCTGGCGAAGGCGCTACTCACTTGCGTCCCGGAGCCTCCGGCTGAAGCGAAACCCCAAGCCGTCGCTCGGGCCAAGGAGCGTCATGACAGGCTGCTCAAGAGCGCTGGCCGCGCCATGGTTGGCGAGTCTGGGATGGCAATGAAGGATCTCCTTGGCGATGGCGAGCGATGACGAGAAGGAATTCCGCCTCCGTCCGCGGAAGCCCGCGAAGCCGCCCCGGAATGAGGCGACGGCCTGGGCGATGGCGTTTAAGACGGTAATGCACCATGCACGGGCCAGCCGGTCATCAGCACGATCAAAACGCGGTGGCGTGTCCGGGAGAAGGTCGGCCTCGATACCAAGGAATCAGCGCTGCGCGGTGCGCGTCACCTACACGCGGAATACGGTTCGCGGCCAGTGGCGGGCACACGGCCGATATATCGAGCGTGAGAGCGCCGCCGGAAACGGGCCAGGCGCCGGGTTCGACCGCGCTGGCACCGGAATCGATGTCGCTGCGAGGATCGAATCATGGCAGGCAGCGCGGGATCAGCGCCTGTGGAAGCTCATAGTCTCTCCCGAATTCGGCGAGCGTGTTGACCTCGCTGGCCTGACGCGCGGTCTGATGAATCGGATCGAAAAGGATCTCGGAACTCGACTGGAATGGGTGGGAGTCGCACATTTCAATACTGAACATCCCCATGTCCACATCGCGCTAAGAGGCGTGGGCCCAGAGCGGGGGCCAATTCACCTTGAGCGCGACTACATCAAACACGGGATTCGTGAAGTCGCCGAGGATCTGTGCACGCGCCAACTCGGCTACCGCACCGATCTCGATGCAGCCGAGGCCGAGCGGCGAGAAGTGTGCCAGCAACGGTATACCTCTCTGGATCGAGTCATCTCTCGCAATGCCCGGCCCTCGTCAGATGGTTCACTGTCAGATTTGACTGTGACGGCCCTTTCGCCTGAGCATAGTGAAAACGCCCTCCTCCGCAGCCATCGGCACCATGTGGTTGCCAGGATGGTTTCACTCGAACACATGGGATTGGCCCAATCGACGGGGCCAAACACGTGGAATGTGAGAACGGATTTTGAAAGCGTGCTACGAGCGATGCAACGCACCGCGGATCGGCAGAGGGTGCTGGCAGCACATGGCGTCGTCGTATCTGACGAAAGACTGCGCATTGAGGCCCTTGATTTCAGCAGAACGGATTCGGTGGAGGGGAGAATCCTGGTGCATGGCGAAGACGAGCAATCGGGTCGGGGGTACCTCATGCTGGAGGGCACCGATGCCCGGATTCACTTCATCGATTACACCGCCGAAGTGGAAGAAGCACGGTCACGCGGTGAATTGAGGCCAAATTCATTCGCACGGTTTCGCCGGACACTTGCTGATCGAGGACCCGCACTCGTAATCGAGGATCTCGGCGACTCCGAGGCGCTCGTCAAAGACACTGGGCGGCTAGAAGCTACTGCGAAAGCGCTAATCAAAAAAGGCGTTCTCCCAACCGAGGATGGTTGGGGTGGTTGGCTCGGCCGATACCAGACTGCGTTGCTGCGGGCCGCAACGGAGTTGGAATACTCCCAAACCCGGCCCGATCGCGACAGAGTGAAGGACCGGTCCTTCGGTCGATGATAGGCAACCGCATCCGCGTCGGAAATTGCGGCGGGCTTCTCGAGCTTGAGCGGCGTAAGGGTGCCGGTCCGCAGCCTCGACGGCTTCGGAGGTGGCGCCAGGTTGACATGAGACCGGAGGCTTTCGACGCGCTCCGCAATCTTGGAAAGCTCGCGCAGTGTGTAGTGCGCAAAACTCCCCGTGCGGTCTGGTGCCGAGTTGGAGTTCCTCGAAGTTCCGTATCAACTATGGCTGATAGGCATTTTATCGCTCCGTCCGAGGAATCGGTCAGCCACTCGTACGTTCGAATGGCGGCCAGAAGTTGGGCTGGATAGATGTCAGCGTCGAGCTAAATAACCGGCCAAATCTGGTTGCGCGATAAGCTGAGCGTAAGCGACCTAGAGTCAAGCAGTTTGGCCGGTTATTGTCGCCATATACGGTCCAATCTGTGCACGCGCCCCTAATTGACAGATTCGACCGTAGTTACTGGCGCGCGGGCATCACGATTGGCCGTATATGGGCGTCATACGGCCAAGTGAAGTGAGCGCGACTTCAGAGGAGTGATCTGGCCAAGATCGCCTTGAACAAATCGGCGGACCCCAGCGTTCTCGTTCCTAATGCACTCGTGGAGTCGTTGACTAAATCAGTTCGGAATCACGGGGCCAAAAGCATGCGGCGTTTGGGTGCGGTCGTCTTTCGCGTCATGCTATACGGTTGCTGCTCGGACATAGCCTAGTGCTGCGTCCGTGGCCCACGCTATAATGCCTCGTTCATCGACGGTTCCCAGCGCGGTTCCAAAGAACTCCAGGTATCTTTGCTGGGCGCTGTCCCCGAGGATCACCACGTCAATTGGTTTGTTGGATTCTCCCGCGAGTTGCGCCGTCTTAAGAAGTTGACGTACTTCGATGTCGGCTTCTGGCAGCGAGTAGCCAATGATCAGCCACCTGTCCGCGATGCGCAGGCGATGAAATGCTTCATCCCAGGTCTTCTGCAAAAATGCAGGTGCGAGATCTTTGCGGTAGCTAAACGTCGCGAGCCTACCGCCGCTCCACGCGCGATGACATGTAAAGCAAGCCTTTAAACACTCTGGCGGGAGTGTGGCCGCGATCTTGTCGCCATCAAGGAGGCGCATGTCATCGGGGTCGAGGTAGAGTTTCAGATCGCCGTACAGGTCGTGGATGTTCACGAGCGCGCGGCAGCAATCGCAGTAGCCGAAATTTAATGATCCGTGCAGCTTGAGAATCGTTACACCATCCGTATCCAGGAGGGTCCCACTTTCTTGGTAGAGCCCCGTGCCGTGATTGCGATCGATGTGGAGTCGATCGAGTGTGCGCTCAACGACGAGGTCCCAGTTCGTCGTGACGATCGTCACGTCCGCTGTTGCGATGAGTTCCTGAAGGAACTCGTCGACGTCATTGTTGCGCGTGGCGTCTTTTCGCACGAGTTCAAATACGCGGTGAATGGTCATGCGCCGGATCGCGCGCAACTTCTTCGGATTGTAATTCCTGCCGAGGCAGTGTCCGGTGTTCGCCGCGAAGTCCAGCGCCGTAAAATGATCCTCCAAGGACGGATGTGTTGCGCCGCCGTCCCAGCCGAACACGTCACGCCAGAATGCTCCAATAGCTTTCGTGACGAACTCCTCTTGCCGTTGCTCCTCCGGGGTGCTGCCGCACGTCTCGAGGAGGCGCTTTCGCGCGTCGCTCGTTGTGGGGAGACCAAGACCAGCAGAGAACCCCGAACCCAGAAAGAGCGTCACCCGCGTTCTCCGTGCTTTTGCCATCGTCCCTCTGTGGCTTATGATCGCACGACCTCGCAGTCCTGAGTCCCCGGAAGTTCTTGCGCCCGTGATCGACGATTGAGTAACGAAGAGTCGGATTGCGCCTCTGCCGAATGGTCGTCACGCCAACCCCGTTGTTGCGTTCGTCCTCTGACACGCCGTCCCCACCCGTTTGCACCGGGTTGCGCCGGCCAGCTCCATCGGCCATAAATCCGGCTACGGGTATGGAGCCCGCAAAGATGAAGAAATCCCGTCGCCATTCCCCAAAGGCCGTCTTACGGTTGCCGGACTTGGAGCACGCAAAATCCGCAGTTCTCAACAGTCTCGCGTCACCGGAATCCCGGCGCTCCTACGACTTCGCGATCCAAAACTTCATCCACTGGTATTGCTCGGAACCTCGACTGGCCCTTAACCGGATCGTTGTGACCCGCTACCGGATGCAGATGGAACAGCTTCACCTTGCCCCGTCCACGATAAGACAGCGTTTGGCGGCAGTGCGAAGGTTGGCATACGAGGCGTCTGACGCAGGGTTACTGAGCCCGGAACTCGCCGCCGGAATTGAACGCGTGAGGGACGTGAAACAGCTCGGCGTCCGGCTCGGAAACTGGCTCACCGCAGAGCAGGGGCGAGCCTTGGTCGATGCGCCGTCGATCCAGACCCCTCGCGGAAAACGAGATCGCACCATCCTCGGAGTGCTCTTGGGATGCGGCCTTCGCCGATCCGAACTCGTTCATCTGAAGTTGGAAGATGTTCGGCAGCGAGAAGGCCACTGGGCCATCGTCGATCTGATTGGCAAGGGCAGACATATTCGTACTGTGCCGGTTCCCGCGTGGGCGAAAAAACGAATCGACGAATGGACGCAGGCGTCAGGGACGGCATCCGGTTGTCTGTTCCGGTTGATCAATAAAGCCGAAAGCGTCTGGGGAAATGGCGTAACCGAAAAGGTGGTCTGGTTCGTCGCTCTGAATTTTGCGAAGAGCCTCGGCATTCAGAAGATTGCGCCCCACGATTTGAGGCCCTCCTGCGCATATTGCTTGCGGCGAACTCGAACAGATCCTTTTCCTGCTCGGCCACGTATCCGTCCAGACTACAGAGCGTTACCTGGGCTCGACAGCACAAGATCAAAGATGCCGTAAATGACCATATCGGCGTCGAGCCTCCAGATTAGCGGGAGGGGGACTTCACAGGAGCGATCCGGGGTCTCCGTAGTTGGTTCATGGTCTGCGACCGGGCCTCCCCTGTCACGGGAAATGCTGGTGGCCGACGTGCATTGCTAAGATGAGGTGTTCCACGATGCCAGGTGCGATCAAGCGGCGGCTGAAACCCGAAGAAGAAGAAATTCTCCGCAAGCGCGAGGAATTGGCGGCCATCCGCGTCGCTCTCGCCGAGCGCGAGCTAGAGCTTGTCGATGTTCGGCGCCAACTTGCCGCCTTCGAGGGTCGCTACCTACGGCATGTAGGCACGCTCTACGCTGAGCTAGACGAATGGAAGGCGCGGATCTCCGAGTTGCGGGCCCGGCTTGCTCCTTCTTTCGGATCGAAAGCACAAGTTGACCGGGCCCGGGAGCGGGCGCGCCAGACGTATGAAGGCGCTCACAGTGGCGCGTCTAAGACTGGCGACTTCACGCCATCGCCTGAGCTTAAGACGCTGTATCGTGACGCAGCTAAGCGCATCCATCCCGACTTTGCTGTAGATCCCGCCGATCTGGAGCGCCGCACTCGGCTCATGGCCGAGGCCAACCGCGCATACGAAGCCGGCGACGTCGAGGCCCTCCGGCGTATTCTCGACGAATACCAGGACGGCGCGGATGCAGTGAATGGCGAGGGGATCGGTGCCGAGCTCATCCGCGTCATCCGGCAAATCAGCCAGGCGAAAGAGCGGGTTGCAGCTATTGAACGGGAGCTGGCCGCCCTGCGTCAAAGCGAAATCGCTCTGCTCAAAAAGCAGGCCGAAGAAAGAGAGTATGAGGGCCGGGACCTGCTGGCCGAACTCGCGGCTGCCGTTCGGGAGCAGATAGAGCGGACCAAGAAGGAACACGAGGCCCTCGCCAAACAGGACAAGCCCAGGTGAGTGATGAATCCCAACTTCAGGTCACGCGGAAGGACGACGAGTCGTCGGTGGTCCCCTCGTCGGCACGATCCAGTCTGGCCGCACGCGGTCGGCGGGATGCGGTGCTCCTTACGCTCCATGCGAGGGCCGAGTCCGAGCAGCAGCGGTCAGGTTCGTTCCCCGGCTGGCGCGAACCAGGGTATGGCCCCTGGTACGGGTTTGGCGACAGGCCTAAAGAGCAGATGCAGAAGGACGCGGAACAGGGTTGCGCTCCTGCACAGTTCCACCTCGGCTGGATGTACGACAATCCGCATCTAGGCGTTCCAGGCGTGGGGCAGGATTACGTCGAGGCAGCCAAGTGGTACCGGAAGGCCGCGGAGCACGGCCATGCTCCTTCACAGTTCAACCTCGGCGTGATGTACGACATAGGCGAAGGCGTGGGGCAGGATTACGTCGAGGCGGCCAAGTGGTACCACAACGCCGCCGAGCAGGGGCTAGATGCCGCACAGTTCAACCTCGGAATTAAGTACGAGAACGGAGAGGGCATAGCCCAGGACTCAACAAAGGCGGCCACGTGGTACCGTAAGGCCGCCGAGCGGGGTTTTAGTAAAGCACAGTTCAACCTTGGACTGAAATACGCCAGCGGCCAAGGGGTAGCGCAGGACTATGTTCAAGCCCATATGTGGATGGATCTGGCAGCACCACGGGCTAATCGCGCGGATGGAAAGAAGTACACGGCTGCACGTGATAGAGTCGCCGCCAAAATGAACCCCATGCAGATAGCCGAAGCGCGACGGCTGGCGCTTGAGTGGGAAACGAATCGACGCGACGAGTCAATCGCCAGAGAGGGGAATCTCACTGGGCGGTGCAATAAGTGTGGAGAAGACAAGGCACTCGTTTTCGCGGGCTGCGTCTGCGCCCGTTGCAGCGAAGCACTCGACAGGCAATGGGCTGACTCCGCCGCCACCGATTGGTTGGTCACGAGGCCCTCCCTCGATGCTGCCGGGCATGGCGTGTCAGATATTGTCTTGCCGAACACGACGTACGCTCACATGAAAAAGTACTCTTGGGCGGCCAATGACACAGAGAGCCGGATTCGGGGCTTCTTTCGATCTCGTCAGGGTACCCCAGAGGAAATTGTCCACCTGGAATCCAAAGGTGGGACATGGTCTGACGCCTCGGGTGCCCGCATCGTTCGCCGGGCTACTTTCGAGGAAGTTGCAGCACACAAACAAAATAACCGCGAGTGGTTGATAGCCTCGGAAACCGACGTAATAATTAGCGATACGTGCGAGAGGCTTGGAATCCAGTCGAAGGTTCACTGGGAGCCCGCGGAGGTCGGAGAACTGGACGATCCCGGACGAATTCAGGCGGCGAAAGAAATCGCGGGACGGCTCCGGCAACTGGGATGGCTCGAAGAGTTGGCCAAAATGAGACGCGAAGATTCCGATGCACTCCAGGCCGTGGATGATGCCCGACTGCTCGAAATGGCGCTTCAGCGCGAGTCAATCTAGCGTGATCACGACTTCGTTTAGCGTCCTCTTGCCTAGGTAGATGTCTTCATATATCCATGCTGTTCCAGGGAACTGCGCCGCTTGTGCGAGAACTTGAGCTTTCGTATCGCTTCCTTCAGGAAGGATGCTCACCTCACGCGAATTATCCCTGGGGTTTCGAAGGTGGGTTATTGTCATAAGAACCTCCCTGCCCAAGAATAGAACAATGCGGCGCCAAAAAGCAAATATAAGTATAATTATTTCAATGACTTAAGTTGTAATTAGTTGTAGCGGATACGCAAACTAAGCCGGGCCAAGCACTTTGATCGGTCCGCCGGTCGTAGATACCCATCATGCGTGACGACTCACGCCAGATGATCCGATGCGTGGTCTCCCGCAGGGCCCCGGAAAGAGGCTGGATCGACCTCAGAAACCGAAACGCGAAGGCGAGGATCGGAGTAACGACGGCAGAAGTCGGGGCCAGACCGGCCGCTCCCGAGGGATACCTCCCGTGAGACGCCGCTCACGTCATTTCCCTGCGGTCCATGTTGACGGAAAGTCGCCGTTGGTGAGAACTGCCGACTGGGAGTACGACGCCTTGTCCCGTAGCGTTGACCGATGTGCCCGCAGACGTACGCGGAGCTCGTGGCGGACCGCAACTCGGGCCGTTGGCGCGCACCAGACGGCGGAACATTTCGACGGAGCCCGTGCTTCGGGCACGCGGTCAGGGTGCTTCCTCTCGGAACGGGCTGGTTGAAATGCCGGTTCATGATAGAAGCTCGTCGCCGGCGTCGCAGCCCCCCTGTCGCATACACGGAATATTCTCCTCTACCCGTCCCGATCGTCTTTCGACAATCCCTTAGTACTTAGAGGGCCTGTTGGGATGTTTTGACGCCAACAAGCGCAAATCAAGGAGGCAAGATGCAGAATCAAAAGACCCTTGCTGAAGATGTCCAGTTGCGGCTGGAAGGTATTGGCGGAGAGCCGCTGACGGGTTCCGGCTTCGAGACGGAATTGCCAGAACCCGAATTCGCGGCGGACCTGAGCGAGGAGCAATAACTGTATGGCAACCACCACAGCCGACCCTCGGTCCACACAACCCATCGCGGCCAAACCCCGTGATTTTCGCCAGGAGGTCACGGATCGGATCATCGGCATGCTCGAAAAGGGCGTTGCTCCGTGGCAGAAACCATGGAATCCCGGCGAAGCTTCGCTCGGTATGCCGAAGAATCCCACCACCGACCGGAACTATCGCGGCGGCAATGCGCTCCATCTGATGGCAACGGCACTTCAGCGCGGCTACAGCGATCCGCGTTGGATGACTTACAAACAAGCATCCGATCAGGGTTGGCAGGTGCGCCGCGGCGAAAAGGGAACCCAGATCGAGTTCTGGGAAGTGAAGCCCAACGACAAGGATGCAGCCGCCGCCGAAAATGCCGGAGCCAGCAGCGATCGTAACGGGCGGGATGGTCGTGATACGCTGCTCGTCCACCGCGTGTACACGGTTTTCAACGCCAAACAGATCGATGGCATCCCTGAATATCAGCCGAAGCGCCCAACCCCATTTGAAGTCGTGAATTCTGGGGAGCAGATTCTGGACAATTCCGGCGCCAAGATCACTCACGACCAAGGCGACCATGCCTTCTACAACCGCGCCAGCGACAGCATCCACCTGCCGCCTAAAGACGCATTCAAAGATGCTGCCGGATATTACGGTACCGCCCTTCACGAGCTTGCCCACTGGACCGGCCATCCCTCTCGACTGGATCGGCCGACGCTCAACGCGTCCTACCGATTCGGGGATACCAACTATGCCAAAGAAGAGCTTCGCGCAGAACTTGCGAGCGTCTTCCTCGCGGCCGAGCGAGGCATTCCTCACGACCCGGAACAGCACGCGGCGTATGTTGGGTCGTGGATCAAAACTCTCCGTCAGGACAAGAACGAGATATTCCGCGCGGCCCATGATGCTTCCGCGGCGACGGACTACCTCTTGACGCTGGAGCGCGACCGTTCACGAGCAGATGAATCTCTTGCCGCCGGGCCCACGCCTGACTCACCCGGTTCCGGACCCGCAAGTCTGGAGGAACAGACGCAAAAGCTGGAGCGCGACCGCGAAGATGAATTGGAAACGGATAGCGCACTCGACGCGAATCGCAGCGCGGATTCCGCGGCCGCTTCTGTTCCCGTTCGAGAATCGAGCAATGATATCGCTCGGTGGGAGCCGGGCAGCAGAACTCTTCAGGTGGAGAACAAGCAGACCGGCACGCAGCAGCACAGCCCGATAGACATCCACAGTGCGAACGGAACCGATAACGGCAAAGGTGGTCAGAGGGTCTCGCCGGGGGCTGACGAGTTGAACGCGGCACGCGCCATCGCGACCAACACCCTGGGCGAGTCGGCGCGCACCGTTGAGGCCCTCACGGAGAGCGGCTTGTACCGAGGACCGATTATCGGTCAAACCGAGCAGTACATTTTGCAGCGCCAGTCTGCACACACCGCCATTCTGCATCCTAAAGAGTTGCTGGACCGGCAACCGGGACAGGGCGAGAATGTCGCCATCACCTACTCGAATGCCCAAGGGCTTGTCCGCGAGGCGCGCGCTCGTGGCAAGGCTCAGGATCTCGGGCGCTGAGTGCCCTCGCACATTGTTTGCAGCACAACCTGCGCACAGAACCACCGAGGCGGCTGTGCCCCGATCACTCAAGGAATCCATCTATGAACCGACAGCCCGAACTATACCGAACTCCGAAGAAACCCGGCTATCTGGGTGGCTACAACTGGCGCGCCACGTGCTTTGGGTTGTTGCTGCTCCTGGTAGTGAATTTCGCGGCGACACAGTTCATCGCCGCGCGGTTTGATTATCAACCGGCGCTCGGCCGCCCGCTTCTGCGCAGCAAGAGAGGCGGCGGCATCTATGAGCCCTTCGCCTGGGTTATCTGGGGATGGCACTACTCCACATCGCAGGACCCGCGCGTTCGCAAGCCTCTCTTTGAAGGAGAAATGATCGTATTCGCCGGCAGCTTCCTCTGCGTTGGGCTCTTCTTCTTCGCCGCGAGCCGGCAATCGCGCAAGCTCATGGAGAACGCCGACGACCTCCATGGGTCCGCGCGTTGGGCCACCGAACGGGATATTAGCGCGACGGGTTTGATGGATTCGCAACGCGGCGTCTATGTGGGTGCTTGGTGCGCCGAGAATTCACATCGGCTCCAATATCTTCGGCACAACGGCCCTGAGCACATTCTGGCCTTCGCGCCGACCCGTTCCGGTAAAGGTGTGGGACTCGTCATCCCGACGCTTTTGGCCTGGTCTGAATCGGCGGTCATCTACGACATCAAAGGTGAGAACTGGGCCAAGACGGCGGGCTTCCGGGTTCAGCAAGGACACCTGTGTTTTAAGTTTTCCCCCGTGGAAGAGAACGCGAGTTCTCGGTTCAACCCGCTGTCCGAAGTTCGGCTCTTTACGCCGCGCGATGTCTCCGATGCACAAAACATCGCCAACATGATTGTGCGTACGGGTGAAGATAGCCCGCAGGAACGTTATTGGCAGGACGCTGCTGCTTCGATAACAACTGGCATGATTCTGCACGTCTGCTACGAGGCCGCACTCCAGGGACGTGTGGCTTCGCTCGCGGACCTGGCCCATGTCTTCACCACTCCGGGATCGAACTTCCGGGACACGCTCGAGGATCTGCTCAACTTCCCTCACGACCCGGATTACAAGCATGACTGGCGGATGCCCACCGGCGATAAAACCGCCACACACCCGGTCGTCAGGGAGAAAGTGCAGGAAATGCTCGACAAGGAGGAGCGGGATTTTGGCGGCGTCCTCAGCACGGCGAAAACGGCGCTGACCCTTTACAGCGATCCCCTCGTGGCGAAGAACACCTCGGCGAGCGATTTTACGATCGCAGACTTGGTCAACTACCACCGGCCCATCTCGCTGTATCTCGTGGTTCCTCCTTCGGACAAGATTCGTTTGCGCCCGCTCATCCGGCTCATGTTCACAATGGTCGTCAATCGCCTTACCGAAAGGATGGTTTTTGAAGGGGCTGAGCAAAAGCGAAACAAGCACCAACTCCTTCTACTGATCGACGAGTTCCCATCACTGAACCGAATGGAGATCTTCGCAGACGCGCTGTCCTACATGGCCGGCTACGGCCTGAAAGCTTACCTCATTACGCAGGATATCCGGCAGATCGTCGATGCTTATGGACATAACGAGAGCATCGTTTCCAACTGCCACGTTCGCATTGCATTCGCGCCTAACCAGGTCGAAACCGCCGAATTGCTTAGCAAAATGACCGGCACGCAAACCGTCCAAAAGGCCAGCTACAATTTCTCGGGTTCGCGATTCTCCCCGGTCATGGGACACATTAACGCAAGCGTCGATCACATCGAGCGCCCGCTGATGACCCCAGACGAAGTGCTACGTCTCAGACCGCCGCAAAAGCAAAGAGACGGCGACTCCGAGAAGATCGTCGCGCCCGGCCAGATGCTCATCTTTGTAAGCGGCACTTTTCCCATCCTGGGCACGCAGATGCTCTACTTCCTTGACCCGGTGCTGACGGGCAGAGCTGCCGTGAAGCCGCCAAGCGAGTTTCTCGCGCTGGAAGATGGCCAGCCTGTACCGCAACGTCCCATAGACCGGACGCGAAACCGAATCAGCAAACCCGAAGTTGAACCCCTCGATCTCGATCCCGAATCGGCCGTGGATCGCGGCTTCATTGAAGAATACCGTCTCACGAAAGGAGCGTAGTTTCTTATGCAGATGAATCGTGTCGAAGTCGCCGGCCATCTGGCGAAAAAGCCGGAGGTGAGGTACTTGCCTTCTGGGCTACCCGTCGCAAACGTGCGATTGGGTCAGACGTATCGCTTTCAGGACAGCAGCCGGCAGTGGCAGGAGCGCACCAACTGGCACAGCCTGTCGTTCTACGGGGACCTGTCCAAAGTGGCGCTCAGCTTCGATATGGGGGAGAACATCTTCGTCGAAGGCACCATCGAGCAGCGCGAGTTCACTCCGAAGGACGGCGCCAAGCGAGTGGTGAACGAGATCATCGTGCGACACTGCCACCTCATTGCTCCAGCGCGCGGAGTTGTCTCCAGCGCCGCTGCGGCAGCGGGGACCGCACCACAGAATGCTGACTCCATCCCAGATCCGGAAAGGGCACCACTGAGCCATGACGAAGACTGGCCTATTCGCTAAACTCCGCGACACGCGGGTGTCACGGGTACGCAAACTCGGCGTCACTGCGGTGGCAGTTCTGGCAGGGAGCTTTCTGGTGTGCGGTTTCGTCGGGGTCAGATTCAATTCTTCCCCGTCGTTGCCAGTGGGTATGTACCTCACCACGGCAGACGAACATGCCAATCTGGTTGAGTTCTGCCCGGCCGAGCCCATCGCGAGCCTCTCAATTGCGCGAGGGTACCGCGATCCCGGAACCTGCCGAGACGGCGCCGCGCCGCTTCTCAAGCCAGTCGTGGCTTCCGCCGGCGATGTGGTGGAACTGTCCGCGCGCGGAATTTCGGTGAAGGGAGTGCTCCTACCCAACACGGCTCCGCTCTCGAAGGACTCTAAGGGCCGCCCCCTCGGAGCATGGCCTTTCGGGCGCTACTGCGTGGCCCCCGGAACCGTCTGGGTAGCCTCCTCCCATCATCCGCGCAGCTTCGACAGTCGCTACTTCGGTCCGATATCGACTGCCGCCATTCGCCATCGACTGAAACCATTTCTAACACTATGAATGCCCGCCTTCGAAACAGCATTGCACTTGGTTCTGCTTTGACGATGGGGTTGGGAGTATCGACTGGGCATCCCCTGGGAATCGTCGCGGCAGCGGCTATGCCGCTCGCCTGCTTAGTGCCCGGAACACGGAAGGATGCATTCAAAGGCGCACTTGGCTACTATATCGGCGGTCTTTGGCCAATAGTCCCCGGCCTGGGCCGCTACATCGGACAGTCCGCGACGATCTTGATCCCGCTTGGGATTTGGGTCCTGGCGGCAATCATGCTCTCGGTTCCCTGGACGCTTGCGGCGACATCCGATCGCTTTCAGTGCTTGTGGCGAGCGCCGCTGGCGCTTGTCGCGACCGTAATACCTCCACTCGGAATCATCGGAGTCGCCTCACCGTTGACCGCGGCGGGTTACCTATTTCCGGGAACCGCCTGGGCCGGCTTGGCTGCGGTCGCGTTGACGCCAGGGATTCTTCTTTCGACGCCGCGAATGGCCTTCCGCCGACGTTGTGTTGTTATGTGTCTCGCGATTACTCTGTGCATGGGGCTCGCTATCGGCGGTCGTTTGTTCGGTTCGGGCAGCGCTGAGCCTCCTCGCGGATGGGTCGCCGTTAATACCAGTTTCGGCGACGTTTCGCAGCCCTTCCAGGATTTCGTGGCGGCGCAATCCATCCAGCAGAAAGCGACCGAAAGTTCGGCACGAGTTCTCATCTTTCCGGAGGCTGTAGTTCCCCGGTGGTCCGAGGCAACCGAAGCCTTCTGGCGCCGGACGCTCGACCGCTGCCGAGGGCGCGGCCAGATACTGGCCCTGGGTGCGGAATTGCCGGTGCAAACGCTAACCGGCGAAAGCACCATGCAGAAACTCAGCGATTTGAAATTGCATGACTTCAGCGCAGCTATTGATGCCCTTACGAGAATGGATACGACGCCTCCGCACGCCGTCCAGGGCAAGCCGGGCCCGGAGCAGATCGACAACACGATGCTCGTTGTGGGTGCGGAATCCGCTACGTTTTTCCAGCGCGTGCCAGTCCCGGTGGGAATGTGGCGGCCGTTCAGCCGAATCAGCGTTCCGCTTCGTCTCAACGCTCCCAGCATCCTCGCCATCGACCACCAACGGGTCGCGGTCCTGATCTGTTATGAACAGATGCTCACTTTCCCGATCCTCGCGTCGATGCTGCGGCATCCGACGGTCATCGTCGGTATCAGCAACACATTTTGGGTTGACGGCACCCCCATTCCCAGGTATCAAGCCACGGCTCTGCGTGGTTGGGCCAGGCTGTTTGGCCTCTCGTATTTCCTGGCGGTCAACTCCTGAGCGCGAACCCGATGGCCACGAAGTCACGAACTGGCAGTCAATTTACAACCGACAATCAACTCAGCCTTTTCTCGGACACCGAACTGGCTGATAATTTAGGAGAGGAGGCCCTCCATGACCCCAACGGTACCGCTCACACCCCTTGGATACCAGATCCTGGAGCATTGGAGACGCCATCGGCCCAGGATGGTCGAGGACCTGGAGAGCCGGAATCACTTTCAGACGGCGATCTTCGCAGCGCAGGAGTTAACGGGCAACCTGCTGTACGAGCTGACAGTGGTCCAGAAAATGGACTACCACCGGGCCTGGGAAATCGCGACGAGGGAATGGGCGTTTCTCCCGGACGAGGAGGATCAGCCCCAGTTGTCGTTCGATCCGGCGACCCTCGATCCACACCAGCCGTTGCCCGCGATCTCCGCATAATTTCCGCCCACGGCATCGGCGAGGGCGGCCTGAAGCAAAAGGCTCAAGCCAACCTCGCTGCCATTCGCGCTCTGAAAACCATAGAAGCTGAAGACCGCCCGGCTACGCCAGAGGAAAAGGCGGCGCTCGTTAAGTACACCGGCTGGGGCGCGATGCCGAACGCATTTGCTCCCCAGCCGCCACCGGAATGGCAGAGCGTCGCGGATGAGTTGAAGGATCTGCTGAACGCAGAGGAGTACGCGTCGGCTCGGGCCTCGACTCCAAATGCGCACTATACGTCTCCCGAAGTCGTTCTGGCAATCTGGCAGGCGGCAGAGCAGTTCGGCCTGCAGGCTGGCGCGCAGATCCTTGAGCCGTCGATGGGTGTCGGGCACTTCTTTGGGCTGATGCCGGAAACCCTGTATTCCGGTACAAGGCGGACGGGTGTCGAGTTGGATTCTGTTACGGCGCGCATCGCCGCCACCCTCTACCCGGAATCGACCATTCATCGAAAGGCCTTCGAGGATACGCCGTTTCCCAAGGACTACTTCGATGCGGCAGTTGGAAATATCCCTTTCGGCAACTATCCGGTCTACGATCCGGCGTACCGTGGCAGTCCTCACCTGACCCACGCGATCCACGACTATTTTCTTGCCAAGTGCCTTGACGTGGTCCGGCCTGGTGGCGTGATCGCGGTGATCACAAGCCGCTACACAATGGATAAACAGGATTCCACCGTCCGGCGCCACCTGGCGGACGGATCGATTCTGCTCGGTGCGATCCGTCTACCCAACACGACATTCAAAGCGAATGCAGGAACGGAAGTGACCACGGATATTCTGTTCCTCCAAAAGCGCTCTCCCGAGACGGCGCTCGGCGAAGGTTGGACTGAGCTGCGCTCCATTGATACGGTAGACGGTCCCTTGCATGTGAACGAGTACTTTGCTCGCCACCCGGAGATGATGTTGGGCCGCATGGGTTTGGAATCCGGGCAGTATGGTGACGCTCCGGCCTTGATCGGAACCTTGAATCCGGCCGCCCTCGATAAGGCGGTGTCGCTTCTGCCGGCCGCTGTATACAACAACCGCGGCAGCCATAGCCCGCTACACCCAGATTCTGAACAGGTGCCGGCAGCCGGCGCGGTCAAAGAAGGCGGCCTCGCCGACCGTGGCGGCCAGATTGTCGTGCGTCGCGGCGGAGCGTTCGAGCCGTTGACGGTGCCAGTTTCAGTCTCCGCAAGAATTCGCGGAATGCTCCAGGTGCGTGACGCGGTGCGCGATGTGTTCCGCACACAGCTCGCGGATGCAGCGGACAGTACCATTGCCGAAGCCCGCCGCCATCTAAACGGCACGTACGATTCCTTCGTTTCCCGGTTCGGACCGCTCAGCGCCAGAGAAAACGTCAAAGCGTTCGCTGGTGATCCTGACCAACCCCTCCTGCTATCGCTTGAAGAATTCGACCCTGAGACGAAGCGGGCCGTCAAAACTGCTGTCTTCGAGCGCCGCACCTTGGAACGGTATCGCCCGATTAAACGAGTCGAGACCGCTTCCGAGGCGCTGCTGGTGTCGCTCAATGAGACAGGCCAGGTCAATTGGTCCCGCATGGAGGCGCTCACTGGGAAGCTCGCTCCTGAATTACAGGCTGAGCTTGGATCTCTCGTCTATCGCAATCCGGAGGGCGGACTGTGGGAGACCGCCGACCGATATCTTAGCGGTAATGTGCGCGCAAAGCTTGTCGTCGCACAGGACGTGGCGAGAATCGATCCAGCCTATCGCCGAAATGTGGAAGCTTTGGAGGCTGTCCAACCGAAAGACCTTGAACCCGGCGAGATTGAAGCTCGGCTCGGCTCATCGTGGGTTCCACCTTCAGATGTCCGCGATTTCGTCGCTGAACTGTTGGATGTGCCCCGCACCAGCGCAAGAATCGGATATGCTCAGGCCATCGCGACCTGGACTGTCGAGCTCGACTACAGTTCAAAGCACGTCGTGAACAACACCACGACCCACGGCACCGCCCGCTTCCGCGCGTCCGAACTCATCGAGCAATCGCTGAATGGACGCACCCCGACAGCCTACGACGAGCACGAGGATGGGAGCCGCACCGTAAATCAGCCAGAGACCATCGCCGCGCGGGAGAAGCAGCAGCAGTTGAAAGATCGCTTTCGCGATTGGGTTTGGGAAAACCGGGAACGCGCGGAACGCCTCGCCAAGGAGTACAACTTCCGCTTCAACAACCTTCGGCTCCGGGATTTCGACGGTTCCCACCTGACTTTGCCCGGCATGGTCCGCGCCTCTCTCCGCGATGGAGATCTTGCGCCGCACCAAAAGAATGCGGTTTGGCGCATCCTGCAGGGCGGTAGTCCACTGTTGGCGCATGTCGTTGGTGCCGGCAAGACGTGGACGATGACCGCCGCGGCGATGGAACTTCGCCGCCTAGATCTGGCCAAGAAGCCCATGTTCGTCGTGCCGAATCACCTGGTGGACCAGTGGGGAGCGGAGTTTCTAAAGCTGTACCCGCAGGCCCGGCTTTTCGTTGCCGGCAAGGACCACTTTGAGACCGGCAACCGCCAGCAGGCGATGGCGCGCATCGCCACTGGAAACTACGATGCCGTCATCGTCTCCCACCGGTCTTTCGAGTTCCTTCCGGTCTCTGACGAGTACTTCAATCGGTTCGTCGAGAAGCAAGTCGCGGAACTCGATACCGAAATCGGCCTGGCCAAGGAATCCAAAGATGACAACCGCCGGATCGTGAAGGAGTTGGAGAAAGCCAAGAAGCGGCTGATCGTCAGGCTCAAGAAACGCGCGGACCGCGAGTCGAAAGACCAGACCATGACCTTCGAGGAACTGGGTGTCGATCAGCTCTTCGTAGACGAGGCGGACCTGTACAAGAATCTGGCCTATGCCACGAAGATGAACCGGATCGCCGGATTACCGAACTCCGACAGCAACCGCGCATTCGACATGTTCCTGAAGATCCGCTATCTCCAAGAACGCAGCGAGGGGCGTGGCGTCGTGTTTGCCACCGGCACACCGATTTCGAATACCCTGGCCGAGATGTACACGATGCTCCGCTATCTCGCCCCGGAGATGCTGTCTGAAAGGAAAGTAGAGCACTTCGATTCGTGGGCGGCAAATTTTGCTGAAGCCGTGACATCGCTCGAACTTGCGCCGGACGGCTCGGGCTACCGGATGCATACGCGGTTTGCCAAATTCATCAATCTTCCTGAATTGCTCTCGGTATTCCGTACTGTCGCCGATGTGCAGACGGCCGACATGCTGAATCTCCCTCGGCCCGCTCTCGAAGGCGGCAAGCCGGGCATAGTAGCGGCGCCTGCCAGTCCGGAGCTGAAGGCGTTCATACGGACTCTGACGGAGCGGGCGGAACGGCTGAAAAAGGAGCGTGTTGACCCGGCGGTGGACAACATGCTTAAGATCACCGGCGAAGGGCGAAAAGCCGCGCTGGACATGCGTCTCGTCGATCCCACTACCGCACCGCCGGGGCACACCAAAACTGATCTGGCCGTCGCCCGCATCGTAAAGATTTGGCAGGCGACTCAAAGTGAGCGTTGCACGCAGCTTGTCTTCAGTGATCTTTCCACGCCCCATCCGCAACGGTTCAATATTTACGACGATGTCCGTTCGAAGCTTATCAGCGCGGGCATTCCGGCCGGCGAAATCGCGTTCATCCATGACGCCGAGACGGATACTGCCAAGAAGCTGCTTTTCGATGGGGTGAACGCTGGGAGAGTACGAGTACTGATCGGATCGACCGAGAAGATGGGCGCCGGCACGAATGTCCAGCGACGGCTCATCGCGCTCCATCACCTGGATGCACCTTGGCGACCGCGCGATATCGAACAACGGGAAGGACGGATTCTGCGGCAGGGAAACGCGAATAAAGAGGTTCAGATATATCGCTACGTCACCGAGGGGTCCTTCGACGCCTACATGTGGCAAACGCTCGAAACAAAGGCCCGCTTCATCCACCAGGTGATGCGGGGAGAAACTTCGGTTCGCGCGGCGGAGGACCTCGAAAGCGGCGCTCTCACCTACGCGGAGATCAAGGCGATCGCCTCTGGTAATCCTGCCGTCGTTGAAAAGATCAAGATTGACACTGAAATCCGTAAGCTGGACCAACTGCGCGCCGTTCATGCCAATCAGCAGCGTCATATCCGCTGGGAGATTCGGGATCTGCCCCGGCAAATCGCGGAAGCAAAACAGCATCTGGCTTACACCGAAGCCGACATCGCCACCAGAAACGCGAACGACTCCGACGAATTCGTCATGAAGGTAGGCAACCGGGTTTTCTCTTGCAAAGGCGCCCGGGAGGAAGCGGCCAAGGCTCTCACGCTCACAATCCTCACTTGGCGCGACGATCAAACGACGCAGCCGCGCGGCGCGTTCAGAGGCTTCGAGGTATTAAGCAGAGGGAAAAGCGCCGGATTTGGGACGCTCCAGGAGGATGATCGCATCCCGGACGTTTTTGTCCGCGGGCGCGCCACATATTCCGCGAACCTGAACACCTCGAACCCGATTGGCACCGTCCAGAGCATCGAGCACGCGCTGAGGAATCTGGACAGGGTCGCCATCGATCAGCAGAACCGCGTCGCCCGCATCGAGAAAGAACTCGCCGACTACCGGGCACAGGCGGATCGCCCCTTCGAACACGAAGAGCGACTAAAGGAGTTGCTGGCCCGCCAGGCTGAACTCAATTCTCTCTTGGACCTCGACAAAGGCGATCAACAAGGGGCCGCGCCGATCCCGGATAAGGAGGAACGGGAGATAAAGTCGGCTGCGCCGATATCATCACCTGGGAGACATGAGCTGGCGACAAAGGCCGAAGCGTACATGCGCGAGTCGGGAACGGCCATTCGAGAAATGCCTGTCTCCGAGCGCTCAGCGCCGCAGATGGGACAGGTGACCGGTCGGATAGTTGCCAAGGACGAGGCGAATATCGCGTTTGCGACGGCGGCGAACACCTTCGTCGTCGTGGCGTCTACTTCTCTTGGCCGCGATCTACAGATCGGCGAGCGATTATCTCTGCGGTTTCATCAGGGCCGTGCGTCAATCGATAACGGACGTGATCGAGGACGATAACACCAAGCTGCCCGATCTTCTTTCCTCCGCCTCTAGGCCTGGATCTCCCCCCTTTCCGTAGCGATATTAATGCCGCAGCGAAGAGTGATGACGCCGGAAAGATCACACGCTTCTCAAACGTAATCCCGCGCTGGTTTTTGCTAAAGCAACTGGCAATCAGGAGCATTCTATTTCGGCAAGTTTATGGCGGGATGTGCTTTTGGCTAAGAACAATAGCATTAGCGTTAAGTCCAACCATGGGTGGGCCACGCTTGCAATGCCGGGGGCATGAAGGATACAAAGCCGTTGGTGGAAATGGAATCTGTTGCCCCAGCATGGGCAGCCACGAATGAAAGGGCTTAACCACTCGCCAGACGGAGCGGTCCGGACGATCTGTGGCATAGGAATGTGTCTGACACGGTAAGAGTGGTTCTGTTGCATTACAAACGCGGTTGAGGCTGATTTGGTACGGTGTATCGTGGCCCGAAAGCGAGCAGCACTCCTCAGCGGGCGACACCTTCGAAGACGCGATCATCCTCTTGTGCGTTCGGTGGCACCTGCGATGTTCCCGCACCTGTCGTGATCTCGAAGGAGAGCACGGCGGAAAGGAACTTCTCCGTTGACCATGTCACCATCTGGCGATAGGTGCAGCGCTATGCGCCTGCGCGGCAGGTTCTCGCTCGGACGTTCTGAGGCAAGCCCCACTATAGAGCGGGGCTTGCGTTCTGATGACTGGCGGCAGCCCAAGGGTCTAATGGCCGGAATTGTGGGTTTCGGAAAGGGCCTCGGTGTACCAGCAATCTCCCTTCTGATATTGGTCACCACAGTCAGTGGCAACCAGCCAGCACCAGCCCACCATTGGGACCATTTTTGTAGAGTAGTGTCGCCTCAATAATTCGGCACGCATTCTCTTCAGAAACCGGTGTAGGATTTTCGGGGCCGAGAATGGGTCGCCCGAAGGTTTGCGGCCTTGCTTGGGACCTCGGCGTTGCGGAATCCACCAATACCGGCCCAGGCAAAACTTTTTGGTCCACGAGGGCCTTGGTGGGAACGCGACTTGCCGCGGTAGTCCATTCTTGGGCGGCCGCCAGCGAGATGCTCACTAAGCCGATGACGGCTGACATCAGTAATACGGTGATCGGTGAGTGAAACAGTTGTGTAACGCTGCTTTGCATTCCTTTCTCCTTTTAGAAGGCCGCGATTGTCTCGGCATGCGGACTCTCGTGTCGTCGTTAGAGAGGTATCGGTGCGTGCCGCGAAAAAGCCCGTTTCTCAGTACGGTCAACTGTTTTTCGGCAGCCTCTATGTACTAAGTGACTGGGGAGGATATTTCGGGACGCGGCCGGTGAGAGCCGGCGTCTTCGCCACTCATCTGCGTAAGGTCCGCCGGATTGAATAAGTCGGCGTGGCTGGGCACGCGTCACCGACACATTTCGGATAGCGCCTTCCCGATTGTGAACAGCGAAACTTCCCGTCGCTACTGTGTGTAAGAGTAACCGTACGTTGCTCGACGCGGCCGGAAACCCGTTGGCATGTGGACTGAACCCCGATCAGTCGTCATTTTGATAAATCCCAACAAGCCAGTTACGTGGCAACGTGCAGTGTGCCGATGGTGTGCTGCACCTCTCATCGGAGACCTGCCGGAAGTGTCCCGACTATCGAAG